>Ga0157369_10002490_pt1 | contig 22071 bp, 21 predicted proteins | sample C25metaG_FD_113461 | JGI IMG/M metagenome (GOLD analysis project Ga0157369, IMG submission 113461) | Corn rhizosphere microbial communities from Kellogg Biological Station, Michigan, USA - C2-5 metaG | ecosystem: Host-associated > Plants > Roots > Rhizosphere > Soil | place: USA: Michigan...
GTCGAAGCCGCGATGCGATGACGGCGCTGGCCGCGCTCACATCGTTCACTGCACGCAACGCCAGCGACCTCGCCGCCTTCGCACGCGACCTCGCCACCGGAAAGCTGCCGCCGAAAATTCCTCCGCGACGGGTGCTGATGCGGCTTCGCCCGGCACGGTCGCTGCTCCTTGACGGCACGGCGCTGTTGTCGACTGCCGGGGATTGGCCCGGACGAGTCACCGTGCCCGACGAGGCGCCACCGTTGCTCGGCGATCTGGACTGCGTCGTCGGTGTGGAGTGCGCCGGCGCCATGGCGGTGCTGCCCGGGCGTGCCACCCGCGAGCTCGACGAAGCAACAGTGCCGGCCGTGGCAGTGCAGCTGGCAGGTCTGCCGGTCGACACCGAACTCGGCGGCAGCCTGGTCGTCGACGCCTACAACGCGCCCGGCCCCGCCGCGAAGAGTGGCGCCCTTCTGCGCGGGAAGCTGACCTTCTCGCTGTCCGGCTCCGTGTGCCGCCTCGCCATGCGCGCCGACCGCGAGACCACATGGGACGGAGTCGACACCCACACAACCGCCGCCTCGTAAGCCGTCGGGTTGGCAGGAGGCGAGGCAGCGCACGCCGAAGATCTTTCGGTGTGACCCGTCGTCTTCTGCTTGCCGTCGTGGCCTTGGCCACCGCCATCACCACGCCTGTGCTCGCTGCTCCAGCGCTCAGTTCGTCGGCCGGGCACAGCCCGCATCACTGGACCGCGCCGTCGCGCGACGGGTGGGCCGGCCACGGCACGGACCCGACCAACCCGGCTGCCTGTGACCCGCTGGACGCAGCGCAGTGCATGCTCCCCTATCCCAACGACTGGTTCACCAAGCCCGACTCGAGCAGCGCGACCGGCCGCCGGCTCGACCTGAACGTGCTGGCCATGCCGCGCAACGTCGCGGGCAAGCCGATCGAGCCGCAGGAATGGAACCGCAGCGACGGCTTCAGTGCCGGCGCGCAGATCCTCACCGTCGTCCCGGGGATGACCAAGAACAGCGACCTCGTGCCCTCCGGGCTGCCGCCGGTCACCGACCTCGGCATGAACGGCGACAAGAACCTCGGCGTCGTGCTGCTCGACGAGGAAACCGGCGAACGATGGCCGGTTTGGGTCGAGGTCGACCAATACACGCAGGAGGCCGGGGCCGAGCCGGCCGGTGTGATCGGTTCAGTGCAGCAAGACCTGATGATCCATCCAGCCAGGAACCTCACCGACGGTCACCGCTACATCGTCGCCTTGCGACACCTTGTCACGGACAACGGGACGATCGCCCAGCCGTCGGCGGCGTTCAAGGCTTATCGGGATGGCACCGCCTCCACGATGGATCCGCGGACGAAGCACATGGACAGCCTCTTCGCCACGCTTGAGGCCGCCGGCGTCGACCGCAAGGACCTCTACCTCGCCTGGGACTTCACCACGGCGAGCACCGCCAACGTCACCGGCCGTCTGCTCGCCATCCGCGACGACGCGTTCAAGCAGCTCGGTGACACCGACCTCACTGACGGCCAGATCCAGGGCACGAAGGCGCCGGCGTTCACCGTCGACAGCGTGACCGACTACACGCCGGCGCAGAACGGCCCGATCGCGCGCCAGATCAGCGGTCATTTCACCGTGCCTTGCTACATCGCGCCGACGTGTGAGCCACCGGCCAAGTGCGACACCGCAACGATGGGCACCTTCGACACGTGCCCGATGCCGGGACAGTTCGCGCTCGATCCGACCAACCCCGACGCCACCCCGACCCAAGTGCCTGGGCAGACCTACCAGGCCAACTTCCTGTGCAACGTCGGACGCACCGCCTTCACCAATCATCAACAGCTGCGACCGGTCGAATACGGACACGGGTTGTTCGGCAGCGCAAGCGAGATCAACTCGGACGCCGAGACCTCGATGGCCAACAACTACAGGATGATCTACTGCGCCACCGACTGGTACGGCATGGCGAGCTTCGACATTCCGAACGCCATCTACGCGCTCAACGACCTGTCCCGGTTCCCGTGGCTGACCGACCGGGTGCAACAGGGTGAGCTCGACTTCCTCTACCTCGCCCGGCTGATGGTGCACCCGCAAGGGTTCAGCAGCAACGCAGCCTTCCAGTGGCCGGACACCCACGCCTCGTTCATCGACACCCGCGAGCCGTTCTACGACGGAAACAGCCAGGGCGGCATCTTCGGCGGCACGGTGTGTGCGATCTCAGTCGATGTGAAGCACTGCGTGCTCGGTGTGCCGGGCATGGATTACTCGATTCTTCTGCCGCGATCGAGCGACTACGTGGCGACGCAACCGCTGTCGTCGTACGACCCGACCACGTTCGACCCCAACGACCCGACGGCGCAGATCGGCTATTCGTCGGTGCTCGACAACGCCTATCCGGACCAGTCACAACGCATGCTGATCCTCGATCTCATCCAGACGCTGTGGGATCGCTCCGATCCGGATGGATACGCGACTCACATGACCGGCGGCCTGCCCAACACACCGGATCACCAAGTGCTCATGCAGATGGCATACGGCGACCACCAGGTGGCGAACATCACCGCCGAGACAGAAGCGCGCACCATTGACGCGCGAGGCGCCTACCCACCGCTGGTGTCCGCGCGTTACGGCCCGTATCAGGACCCGTTCTGGGGCATCGACCCGCTTCCGACCGACAAGCCCTATGACCAGTCGGCCATCGTCCTCTTCGACAGCGGCCCGGCCGACAACGTCACGTCGCAAGGGCACCACGGCACCGACTGGCCGCCGACCGCGGACGTGCCGAACCGCTCCGGTGAGGACCCGCATGAGGCGCCGCGTCGAGCGGTGTGCGGGCAGCAGCAGAAGTCGGCGTTCCTCGCGGTCGACGGCCTGGTGACGTTGCCGTGCGGCGGCGCTCCATACTTCTCCTGGGGATGGGACGGCACGAGCGGACTAGGGAGTTCCTGAGATGGCACGCTCGACCCTCTTGCGCTGGGGCATTCAGTCCCTCGGCCCCGGGATTGCCCTGAAGCGCTCCGCGCGAGCCGGCGAGATCGGCCCCCGGGTGACGATGGACCGCAACTTGTGGAACGACCCGTTCCCCTGGTACGACGCGCTCCGCAACCAAGGACCCGTGTTCGACGGGATGATCGTCTCGGCCACTGCGTCGCATGCCTTCGCGAGCGAGGTGCTGCGCAGTCCGGACTTCGGGGTGGGCGTGCGGAGCGAGTCGCTGCCCTGGTTCGTGCGTTTGGCGTTCCGGCTGGCTCTGGACGAGCGGCATCCGGGCCCAGGTCAGCCGCCGTCGATGCTCGCCGTCGACCCGCCGCAGCACACGAAATACCGCCGGCTCGTCTCCAAGGTCTTCACCGCCCGCGCCGTTGCGGCGTTGGAGGCGCGCGTAGACGAGATCGCGGACGAGTTGCTCGACCAGATGGAGCGGCGCGACACGGTCGACCTCGTCGACGCCTACGCCGGGCCGTTGCCGGTGCGCATCATCGCCGAGATCCTCGGCGTGCCTGAGCACATGCACAAGCAGTTGCTCGACTGGGGCAACGCGGCTTCGGTGACGCTCGACCCGGCGATGTCCTACCCGACGTTCAAGCGCGCGACCAATGCGTTGCGCGAGATGCACATGTGGCTCGACCACCACTTGAAGTCGTTGCGCCGCAACCCGGGCAACGACCTGATGTCGCAGTTGGCGACGCTCAAGGACGAGGGCGAGACGATGACCGACGTCGAGCTACGCGCTACCGCGCTGCTCGTCACGGGCGCCGGGTTCGAGACCACGGTCAACTTGATCGGCAACGGCGTCATGGCGCTGCTGACGCATCCCGAACAGCTCGAGGCGGTGCGCAACGATCCGTCGCTGTGGGACGACGCGACCGAGGAAGTGCTGCGGTGGGACTCACCGGTGCAGCTCACCGGACGTTTCGCGCTGCACGACACGGAGGTGTTGGGCCGCCCGGTGCCGGAGGGGCGCATCATCACGATGATGCTCGGCGGCTGCAACCGTGATCCCGACGTGTTCGCCAACCCGCACGAGTTCGACGTACGGCGGGAAAACGCGCGCGATCACCTCGCGTTCTCAGCCGGCATCCACTTCTGCCTCGGCGCGTCGCTCGCTCGTTTGGAAGGCACGGTCGGGTTGCGCAAGCTCTTCGACCGCTTCCCCGACCTCGCTCTTGCCGGACGTCCCGAGCGTCGACCGCTGCGCGTGCTCCGCGGCTACGAGCACCTTCCGGTGTCGCTCGGTCGCGATCGCGAGTTCGCGACGTCAGGACAGGTTGGTCTTTAAGAAACCGATCGCACGGTCCCAGGCGGTCTTGGCGGCGTCGGCGTCGTAGTTGCCGAGTGGGTCCTCTTCGTTGGCGAAGGCGTGACCGGTGCCCAGGTAGATCGTGAAGTCGACGTCCTTGCCCATGCCTTTGAGCTGCTTCTCGAGCTCCTGCACCGGGCCCGGGCTGAAGAAGTCATCCTTCTCGGCGAAGTGTCCCTGCACTTTGGCGGTGAGGCCGGACCAATCCGGCGCCATGTCACCGATCGGGGCGCCGTAGAACGGTGCGGCCGCTCCTACCTTGTCGCCTTGCAAGGCCGCGATCATCAGCGTGAGCATCCCGCCCATGCAGAAACCGATGACGCCGACCTTGCCGCCGCTTACCGCGTCATGCCCGAGCAGGAAGTCGATCGCTCCGGCCATGTCGCGCGCGGCGCGGTCCGGCGGTAGCGACTGCATGAGCTCGTTGGCCTTGTCCATCTCGGTGTGTTCGGCGTAGTCGCCGCGATACAGGTCCGGCGCGAGGGCGACGAGACCCTCGCCGGCCAGCCGATCGGCGGTGTGCTTGATCTGCGGGACCAAGCCCCACCACTCCTGGATGACCAGAAGGCCGGGACCGGAGCCACTGGCAGGCAGGGCGAGGTAGCCGGACGCGGTGTCACCGTTGCTCGGAAACTCGACGGTTTCTCCCATGCTGCGGACCGTATCGAACGTCCCAGCGGGCGAACGCCGGCCCCTACCGGACGAGGATCACCCGTTCGGAGTGATAAGTCCGATTCCGATTGGTCCGAAAGCACTATTAGGACTACGGGAGGAGGAGCAATGGACGGACTACCCGGTCCTCTGGACTTGCTCGAAGCTGGCATCCCGCTGACGCTGCTGATCGACGTGCTCACGGCCGCCGTGCCGAAGTCAACGGAGATTCTGGTCGCCGAGGCCGGCGACGCGTCATGGCTCGTGCCGGTGACCACCGCCGCCTGAGGACGGTCGTGGCGAACCACCGGCGCGCACCGAACGTGCCGCAAGGTACGTTCGATACGTCCGCTAGTGGAAAGGCTGTTACGCCATGGCAGTAAGCGTCGGAGACAAGCTTCCGGATGTCGCCGTACAGACGATGACCGAAAGCGGCCCGCAGTCGGTGCAAACCTTCGAGGTGCTCGGCAAGGGCAAGGTCGTCCTGTTCGCAGTGCCTGGCGCATTCACACCAGGGTGCTCGAAGATCCACCTGCCCGGTTACGTGCAAAACGCCGACGAGCTGAAGGCCAAGGGTGTGACCACCATCGCCTGCATCGCCGTCAACGATGCCTGGGTGATGGAAGCCTGGGGCAAGGCGCAGGGCGTCGAGGACAAGGTGCTGCTGCTGGCCGACGGCGGCGGCACCTTCGCCAAGGCGATGGGCCTCGAGTTCGACGGCACCGGCTTCGGGCTAGGGCTGCGCTCACAGCGCTACGCGGCAGTCATCCAGGATGGCATCATCACCGAACTGGAAGTCGAGCCCAAGGCGGGCGTCGACGTCAGCAGCTGCGAGAACATCCTCACGAAGGTCTGAGCCGCAGCGCCTCATTCGGCGCGGAGCGCCTCGACGACCTGCAGTCGAGAAGTGCGCCACGCCGGCCACGCGGCGCCGACGGCTACAACGGCGACCGCGAGCGCGACGAATCGCGCGGAGCCGACGACGTCGAACCGGAACGGCGCAGCCGACCCTGCGACGAACACCGCGTCGCTCAGCATCGCGACGAGGTTCGGCAGTGCAGCGACAATGCCGAGAAGTCCGCCGATGATGCCGACCAAGGCTGCATCGGCGATGGTCAGCCGAGCGAGGGCGCGCGGCGACAGCCCGACGGCTGCCAGAACGCCCAGCTCTTGGCGGCGCTGCACTCCAACCAGCAGCAGTGTGGACAGCGTGCCCATGAGGGCGACGATCAGAGACGCCCGCTGCAACGTCCAGAAGGGCTGCAGCATCGCGCGAACGCTCTTGGAGAGAGACGCCAGAAATGCTTGAGGTGTCATGACCTGGAGCCCCGGCGTGAGATGCGCGGCTTGAATGGTCCGGGCCAACCGATCCGCCGACACCCCCACCACCGGCCGCACGAACAAGGCCTCTGGCGGCTGCTGCCCGAACAAGGACACGAGACGGGACATGCTCATCGTCATCGCACCGCCAACCGTGTTGGGATCGCCCCAGATGCCGGTGATGCGCAGAGAAACCGGTCCATGAATGCCCATGACGGTCACGGTGGAACCGGGGTGAACGTGGTCCTTCCGAGCGAGCGCCGGTCCGACCAGGACCTCGCCACGCAGCAGCGCAGCGCGTGTCGCGGAGCCCTCGATCACGTGGTAGGCAAGCGGGTCGTTGTCCATCGCCGTGATGGCCGTGCGGTTGCCGTCAACCGGAGCGGTGATGAAGACTTCAGCGTCGACGGAGGCCACGCCCGGCAGCCTCGAGAGCCGTTGCCGGACGGATGACGAAGTCTTCGAGTCGACCTCGGCCGTGTTGTTGAAGTCCTGCGTGGAGACGAAGACGCGGCCATCAGCAACCTTGTCGAACAGGCGCGTCGTCTCCTGGTTGATCGCCGGGATCGACGCCGCGAGGAGGCTCGCGAAAGCGACCGGGCCGGCGACTGCAGCGGCGGCGATGCCGGCACGTCGGGGCTGCACCGACAGTTGCCTGACCGCAACCGCTACGGCACCGCCGCGGCTGCGCGCCCAGGGCAGCAATGCCTGCACGACCAGTGGTGTCAGGACGACGGTGGCACCGAGACTCGCAGTGACCGCGAGCAACAAGCCAATGACACCCACCGGCGGCTGCCAAGTCGAAGTCGCGTAGTGCCGCCCACCGATGAGAGCGCCGGCCACACCGACCACCGTTAGAGCGCCGAGGACGACCAACGTGACGATCCTGCGGCCTGGTGCGGGCAGGTCGGCGACGGTCCGGGCATGGAGTTCCTGGACAACGTCGATCCGCGTCGCCCGCCGAGTCGCCGGCAGTGCGGCCAAGCCGGCGGTTATCGCCCCCACCACCGGACCGATCCACAACGTGGATCCGCTCGCCACGAGGTGAATGTGCACGCCGGTGAACACCGCGACTTGCTGTGACATCGTGCCGATGACCGGCGCCGCGAGCGGTATCCCCGCGACCACACCCACGACGCCACCCACTACGCCGATGATGACGCTCTCCACCAACGCACCGGAAACGATCAGGCGATCCGTCGAGCCGAGCGCACCTGCGATCGCTAGCTCTCTGCGGCGCTCGGCGAGAGTCAGGCTCACGACGTTGAACATCAGCAGGCCGGCGATGCCGAGCGCCATCAGGGCGATGAGTCCGAGCAGCGGAATCAGCAATGTGGCGTCCTTGACCGCGGCCGGCGGCTCACTGCTTCCAACCACCTGAGCCTGAGCCGGCAAAACGGCTCGTAAGCGGTCTCGCAAGACCGCGGTGCTCGTGCCCGGCGTGGCATCGACGTAAATCGCGTCGACGCGGCCGGCCCGCACGAACTCGCGCTGCGCCTGCGGCAACGGAAACACCACTACTCGGCCGCGGTTGAGCCTCGCCAGCGGATCCACGCCCTGAGCCTTCGCCAGCGAGATCACGTCCGCGTCGGTGCGCAGGGTCGCCGCAGGCCCCAACAGGGACTTCAGCAGCGGACTGATCACTGGCGGGTCGCCCAAGCGGCCGGCCGCAATCGCGCCCGGCGTGCAGCCGAACCTTCCCACGATCGACTCAATCGAGCAGTCCACCCCGAGCGCGAGCACGAGCACCTTGCCCCGCCGCCCCTGAGCTTGTGCCACGGTTTGTACGACGGGGACGGCCGCCTGCACCCCGGGCACAGCCCGGACCTTCGCCACGATGCCCTCTTCGAGACCACCGCGGTTGTTGGGTCCGACGATCCGTAGCGGTGTCGGCCCCGCCAGCGCGCGGGAGACCTGGGCCACCGACACGTTGACGCTGTGCTGCGTCACGAACACCGCTGAGACCAGAGCAACGCCGGCGGCGCAGGCGAACGCAGCGAGTGCCGCGCGAGCCTTGCGGCGGCGGAGGGCCTGCAGGTTGAGGAGCCGAACCGCTCTGAGCCAGCTCACGATCCGCACGGCGTCACCCCACTTGCCGAAGATATGTGGGCGAACTATAAACATAGGTGACTAGTCACACAAGTGAGGTCATACGGTGCTCAAGTACCTCCTGCTGGGGCTGCTCCATCAGGGGCCGCGCCATGGGTACGAGCTGCGCCGCGTCTTCGAGGAACTGCTCGGTGGCACCTGGCCACTCAACATCGCGCAGGTCTACAACGCGCTGGCCGCGCTGGAGCGCGACGGCCTGATCAGGTGTGACGTCGTCCCTCAGGAGGCAGTCCCCGACCGCAAGGTCTACTCGCTGACCGAGATCGGCGAGAAGGAGCTCCGTCGCTGGCTGGAGGAGCCGGGACGACCGGTGGTGCAGATGCGCGACGAGATGGTGCACAAGGTGCTCGTCGCGCTGCTTCTTGGTGATGAGCAACTACTGCCGCTTCTCGTCGAGCAACGTGACGAGGCGATGCGCGCGCTGGCGGAACTCGTTCGCGCGCGCGATGAACCCGAGCTGGGTCTGCCGACTCAGCTGCTGTTGGACGCAGCGATCCTGCGACTGGAAGGTGACGTGAAGTGGCTGGAGCTGTGCGAACGAAGACTCGCCGGCCCGGGCGGACGCAGACGGTGACTGCGCCCCCACGGTTGCGTGCTGGTGGCATCACGAAGGTCTATGCCGACTCGGCCGACAGCCGTGTCGACGCGTTGCGCGGAGTCGACATCGAGGTTGGCGCCGGTGAATTCGTTGCCGTGACCGGCCCGTCCGGCTGCGGCAAGTCGACGCTGCTGCACCTGCTCGGTGCGCTCGACGTGCCAACCGCCGGCGAGATCTTTCTCGACGAGCAACCGCTTTCGCGACTGAGTCGCACCGAGCTCGCAGCGATCCGCAACGCGCGTATCGGCTTCGTGTTCCAGGCCTTCCACCTGATGCCGGCATTGACGGCGTACGACAACGTCACGTTGCCGGCCGTGCTCAGCGGCCAGCGCACCCGGAGCTATCACCCACGAACGATCGAGTTGCTCGAAGCCGTGGGCCTGGCCAGCAAGGCTGATCGCTATCCCAGTCAGCTGTCCGGCGGGGAGCAGCAGCGGGTCGCTATTGCACGCGCTCTGGTCATGCAACCGGTTGTGCTGCTGGCCGACGAGCCAACCGGCAACCTCGACTCGGACAGCGGCGCTCAGGTGATGTCGCTGCTGCGCGACCGGCACAACGAGGGCCAAACGATCGTCATGGTCACTCACGACTTGAAGATTGCGAGCCACGCCCAGCGCGTCGTCTTCATGCGCGACGGCATGATCAGCGGCGATGCCGGTGTGGAGCCGGACGCCGAAGGTGTTGCCCGTCGGTTGACGAGCCTGATCCAGTTCGACGGTGACGACCTGCCGTAGCGGTGCGCCCGACATCAGTGCTGTAGGGGCAGCATGTGCTCGGCGAACTCGCCGACGAACTCTGGCCACGAGGACGGAGGAAGCGCGGGACGGACGACGAACTTGGTCACCCCGACGTCGACGAACTTCCTGATGAGCTGTGCAGCTGCTTCCCAACCAACCGGAACGAGTGGTCTCGGATCCCGCTCCGGGCGTCGGGCACGCGCCAGCGTGAGCAGGCTGTCGGGGACGTCGCCAAACGCGACGACCATCGTCACGCCGTAGTGGTACTCCTCGATGGCACGTCCGATTTCGGCCGCGGACTGCTTGATGACATCGATGCCCGCTGCCGCTTCGTCGGGCGTCACGAAGCTTGCGAGCCAACCGTCGGCAAGCCGGCCGATACGACGCAAGGCGCCCTCGGCGCTGCCACCGAGCCAGAGATCCATCGGCCGTTGCGGCGGCGGGAAGCCAACTCCGACGTCGGTGACGGAGTAGAACTCGCCCTCGAAAGTCACGCGTTCTTCGGTGAGCAACCGTCGTACCAATGTCAACGCCTCGTCGAACACGGCAGCGCGACGACCGCCCTCGACCGGAAAGAAGGCGCGCTCGTGCGGACGCGCTGCCTGCAAGCCGAAGACCGGCAGGATGCGCCGCGGCGCCAACCGTGCGAGCGATGCCAACTCCTTCGCCACCAGCACCGGGTGCCGTCCGGGCAGCACCATCACACCGGTGCCCACCTTGACCGTGCGGGTGCGGGCAACGACGTAGGCCATCGCAACGACCGGATCGAGCAGGGGCGCGGTGACGACTTCGGACAACCACAGCGAGTCGACGCCGCGCTCCTCCATGGCGACGAGCAACGCGTCAAGATCGTCTTCCGGCCGGAGCGGACCCAGACCCAAACCGATGCGCACCTTCACAGCCGGATCCTCCCGCACAGAATCAACCCGGGGTCAACCCGTGGGTTGACGCTTCTGCGCGGGCCGGGCGGCACAGTCGAGGCATGACGATCTTCGACTACCTGCTCAACATCGGGCTGATCTCGCTCGTGGTGCTCCAGCTTCGCGGGCGCCGTCTCGACCGTCGCGGGCTGCTGCTCCCGCTCGCCCTCGTCGCCTGGGCCGCCTCGCAATATCTGCACGGCATCCCGACGGGGACCAGTGACCGAGTCTTGGTGGTCGTCGGCGTGACGACCGGCCTCGTGCTGGGCTCCGCGTCTGCACTGCTGACACACCTGAAGGTCGACGACAAAGGCATCCCCGTGGCGCGCGCAACGGCCGGCGCCGCTGCACTGTGGATCCTCGGCATCGGTTTCCGGATGGCGTTCTCGCTCTACACGCAGTACGGCGGCGCGCCAACCGTGATCCGCTTCAGCCGGGCCCATCACCTGACCGGTCAGGGCTGGGTGACCGGCATGGTGCTGATGGCGCTCGTCGAGGTGGTCAGCCGCACGGTCCTGCTCTGGACGCGCTCCCGGTCGCTCGTCATCTCCCGTCCAGTCGTGGCAACGGTTGGATGACGCGCGAGGTCCGGCGGATGATGGCGTCGTGGGGGCAGCAATGAACGTCACCGAGCCGCCGGTTCGCAGCTCGATTCGAGCCGTCTGGCTGGTCGGCCTCGTCTACGTGGTGGCGGCCGCGACCCACCCCGGTGGGAGCGGTCGCCACCTCGCCGCGTCCGTGCTCACGGCGACCACGGCCGTGGGCTGGGCGGCTTGGCTGGTCGGCCGCCATCTCAAGAACCTCCGGCTGAGTGTGATCGCCGTTGCGCTCGTGGCGGCCAGCGGCGGCGTGATCGTCGTGCTCCACCCGATTGGCGTTGCAGTGGTCGGCATCGCGGGCCTGTGCGCAGGCAGCTTGCTCGACGTCTTGCCGGCGGCGGCCTTGACCGCACCGGGAGTCGTTTCCGCGTCGGTCGCCTACGGCGTAGCCGGAAACAACGCGGGGATCATCGCCAACGCCGCAAGCGGTGCCGTCGCGGGTCTCATCATCGGGATGAGCCGTCGGCAGGCACAAGTCCGGGCCGAGCAGGAAGCGGAGTTGACCCTCGTGCAGCAACGCGCCGAAATCTCGCGCGAACGCGCCGAGGTGCTCGCACAACGCAACCACATCGCCCGCGAGGTGCATGACGTGCTCGCGCATACGTTGAGCGCGCTGTCCGTGCAGATGAATGCGTTGGGCAGCCTCATCGACGATGAGGCTGATAGAGGCGAGTTGCGAGAGGCGACGGACAGATCGCGGCGGCTCGTCGCCGAAGGGCTGCAAGAGACGCGCCGCGCCGTTCGCGTCCTTCGCGATGAACCCGTGGAGGTCGCTGACCAGATCGGCAGCCTCGGCGAGCAGCACAACGTCACCGTGCATGTTGGTGGTCGGCCGATCCCTTTGCCGCCGGCGTCGGGGCTCGCCCTCGTGCGGGTCGCGCAAGAGGCCGTCACCAACGCAAGGAAGCACGCCGCCGATGCCGCCGTCGACGTCACGCTCACGTTTGCGGATGCGCTCGTGACGTTGGACGTGACCAACGGGGCGAGCAAAGCGTCCGCACTCGCCGACACGGGTGCGGGTTATGGCTTGCAAGGCATGCGGGAACGGGTGGAGCTCGTCGGTGGCACGCTCGCCGCGGGCCCGTACGACGAGGGCTGGCGGGTGCATGCGGAAGTGCCGGCGTGAAGGTCCTCATCGTCGACGACCAGAGGGTCATCCGCGAGGGTCTCGTCACAATCTGCGAGCGGCTGCCGAACGTCGAGGTGGTCGGCGCCGCGGCCGATGGCGAAGAAGCCACGCATCTCGCCGGCGCTCTTGCGCCTGACGTGGTGTTGATGGACCTGCGCATGCCACGGATGGACGGCATCGAAGCGACTCGGCGCATCCGCGCATCGCACCCGGCGACGCAGGTTGTCGTCCTCACTACTTTCAGCGACGAGGAATCCGTGACCGCCGCTCTCGCTGCCGGCGCGCTGGGCTACTTGACCAAAGACGCCGGCCGCGACGACATCCACCGTGCACTCGAAGCTGCAGCGGGAGGTCAAGCGCTCCTGGATCCGGCAGTGCATGCACGGCTGGTCCAACTCGCCCAACAACAGCCGACAGCTACCGGCGACGGTGCGTTGCCGGACGGGCTCACCGTCCGCGAGGCGGAAGTGCTCGCGCACATCGCCGGCGGCCTGTCCAACCATGAGATCGCGACGACGCTCTACCTCAGCGAGGCCACGGTGAAGACGCACATCAACCGCATCTTCGCGAAGACCGGAAGCCGCGACCGCGCGCAAGCTGTCGCCTACGCGCACCGGCATCGGCTCGTCAGCAGCTGAGCCCCGTCTCTAGCCGGCGAGCAGCTGCAAGAACTCGTCCCGGTTCGGTCCGAAGGTCGGCTCCTCGCGCCAGCCCGCGCCATGTTCGATCACCCGCTCGAAGATGCCGGGCGTGGCGAGTACGCCATCGGAACTCTGCAGCAGACATGCAATGCGTAGCCTCGCTCGAAGCACTTCACCGTCCTTTCCTGCGGCCGACGTCATCGCGCGGGTGAAGTCCCAGATCTGATCGGGCTCATACGGGTTCCCGGTCACTTCAGCGTCGACCTCGGCGAGCCGAGCGCGGTCGTAAGCAAGCGTCGAGCGGTACCACGGCTCGACGGTTTCGGCCGTCTTTGCGGAGAAGTCACGGACGAACACCTCCGGTGCGTCGAGCCGGCCGCTCCTCATCACGTCGCGAAGTGCGATCGCATGGAACAAGCCGATGGTTGCTCCACGTCCCAGCGACGGGTTGGTGCAGGCCCACGAATCACCCACTGACACCACGCCGGTCGCGACCGGCGAGCCGTCCGGACAGTAGTCGCGGTGCTGATCCTCGATGCCTGCCATCGCCGCCACGGTGTCGTCCATGGCTTGACCTTCGGCCCAATGCGCAGCCAGAGGGAACGCCGCGATCGTGCGCTGCCACGTCGCGGTGTCCTTCAGGGCTCGCGCCGTCTTGTCCCGCGCGCTGACGATGATCCCGACCCCCCAGGTGCCGTTGTCGGCGGGAAGCGTGAGGATCGAAACCGATCCGTAGTCCTGCAAGAGTGGACCGATCATCGCCGGCACACTGCCGTCGGTGCTGCGGAAATAGCGACCGTAATAGACGAAGCCGCAGTCTTCTCGCTCCTCGACCGCTGGGCGGGCACCTGCTGCTTCGAGCCACGCACCCAACGGTGACCTTCGCCCGAGCGCGTCGACAACGAGATCGGCGCGCAGCTCCTCGCCGTTCGCCGTCCGTACGCCGACGACATGCGGAACCTTCGCCTCGGCGGCAACGCCCGTGACCACACCAGCGACAGTGGCGCCGCGGCGTACGTCGACACCCGGCATCGACGTCGCCGTCATCGCGAGAACCGCCTCCATGACGGGCCGCCGCGCTGTCAACGCTTCGTACTGTTCGTCGCCTTCGCGAAAGCCGCCGGAGAGTTGTTCCGGCACCAATGCGAGCACATTGTGCCGGAGCGCGCCGGCCGCATCGAGCGCCGCGGCAACGGCAGGCAGCTCGCTGTGGAGGCGAGAGCGGAAGCCAGGCTGGAAGTAGTGGAGCAATCGGAACTGGTTCACCCCACGGCGCTCCCAGCCGGACCACAACGCGTCGTGGTCACCGACGGGCTCGGCGGCATCTCGTTCAAGGACGACCACCTCATGCCCGTCCTTGCTCAGCAACATCGCCGTGGTCAACCCGACCACGCCTGCACCCAAGATGACGACTCTTGCCACTGCGCCCCCTAGGAGAGAGGACGGCTACCCGAGGACCGCCCGCCTCGGCATATGCATAACACGCGAGTCACTTCGTCGGACGTCGCCGCAACGCACTCGCGGTTCAACACGGTCGCGCAACAGCTGCGCTTCGTCGTCGCGTACCGAGAGCAGAACACTGAGTACGCCCCGGTCTCGAGTCGCACGCCTCGACCGGCGGGCGCAGACCGACCCGACGGACGTCAGCGCCGACCCGTTGGCGCCGGATGTCACTACGGCGATGTACCGCTTCTTCGCCGGTCCGCGCACCCTCGGCGCGGGCGCGCACTGCCCGGGTTGACAAGGCGCGCCAAGGCAGTTGGGTCGTCCGGCTGCTGTGGGTCGTCGAGAGCCGCACGATTGGGCTGCTGCTGGCGACAGGTCAGACACTCGTGGACGATCATCCAGCCCTTGCCTGACCGGTATCGCAGGCCAATCGGTTGCATCAGCCCATGGCAGTCCGAGGCACGGTCACCCGGCCGGTTGTCGACATGCTTCGACCAAAGACAGCGAGGGCAATGATTGCGATAGCTGCCATTGGCAAGCGGGCGTACGTGTTCATCGCATCGCTCGCATCGGAACGACACGTTCTCCGCATGTCGGCTGATGGCCTGCTCCTGCAAGTCGAAGGTGCATCGACATGCAGGCGCAGGGTTCCGTTCGCTCTCGCCCGGGCATGGGCTCTCGGGCTAGACGGGAGAGGGACTCAATTCACCGCCAACCGCTAGGTCGGCGATTACTTCCGGTTCCTGCTTCACCGTGACGTTGCAGCCACGGATCCGGACCACGACCGAGGTTCGGAATTGTCTCGGTCACTGTCAGCCGGCTCTCACCAACTGCCACCGGTAGGTGTCATCCACGTCGCACCGACGTCGGCGTCGTCCCCTGCTTCAGGACAGCCGTTCGCGACCAGGGATCTCGCGCCACCTCCCTCCAGCGACCGAAGCGTAACCGCTCAGTCGACGAGGACGCTGGTCGTGAGTGCGTTGGCCAGGGCGACGGCGTCGGCGCGAGTCATCGAGTTGGGCCCGGCGCCGAAGGCGAAGTTGGTCCCGTGATCGGGGCCCGGTCCCTGTGTGCCCGCAACGAAGAAGAGGCTGACAGCTTCGCCGTGGACCAATACGTCGTAGAACTGGCCCTGCGTCGTGTCAACGTTGAATGTTGCCCCCTCCGGTGCAACCAGCATGAGCTGCCACCTGCCGGCCACCTGGCGCACATGCGCGTATTGGACGTGGAGTGAGAAGGTCGGACTCTTGTCGATTCGTGTGGTGCGGCCCGGCCGGCCGAGGTCTGAGACGACCCTTGACGCGACCTGCCCCGGACGCGCGCTGCTCGGCAGCTCGACCCGGTAGACCGGGAGCGTTTGCAGCGAATGCCCAAGCACGGGGTTCGGCTTTGCGTGTCCCGAATGAAAGGCAACAACAGCCGCCGCGGCACCCACGGAGACGATTGCCAGCCCCGCCAGCGAGACGGCCAGTCGGTGCGTTTTGCGACGCGGCTGCTGGTCCTCGACCACCTGCACGGGCCGCTCTGTCTCAACCGTCACGCCAACCCCCGTAGTGACACACGTTCCTCGAAGGATCGACATCGCCGCCACACGACTTGAACCGGCTGATGGCACAGAATCGACCCGTGCTCCCGAAGATCGGCGTAACCCTCGAGGATGCCCTGCCGGCAGGAGGTTGGACACTCGCTCGGTCCTACGGGGGCAGCGTTCATGGCACCAGCCAGGGTGCCGAGTTGTGGGTGAGTTCCACTGGACGACGAGTGATCGTCAAGCACCACCCCGAAGCGCCGATAGCCCTCTTCGAGGCGATCGGGCAGCGCATCGAGATGCTGCGTACGGCGGGTGTCCCGGCGCCGGTGACCACAGTTGCGCAGCACGGAGCGGACGTTCTTCTCATCCACGACTACCTGCCCGGGCGGTCCGATCCGGTGCTGACACCGTCACTGATCGACGACTTGGTCGACATCGTCGAACGCGAACGCGGCCTCGCCGACGACTCCGCGACGCAATGGCCGGAACTCATTCAGAAGAGCCTGACCACCGGGATCGACGGCCGCAACGAGCACGCTTCGCTGGAGTCGTTCAGCGCTGACAGCAGGGAGCTGCTGCAGCGCGTCCGTCGGGTGGGGCGCGATCCTTCGGTTCGTCGTTTGACCGCGTCCGATCTCGTGCACTGCGACCTGCACACGGTCAACATCCTCAGCGTGGACGGCCGACGCGTCTCCGGGATCATCGACTGGGACGGCATCCGAGCCGGCGACCGCGCGATCGACCTCGCGAAGCTCGCATTCACCAGCCTATGGAAAACGCATCACGCCGCCCTGCATGAGCAGATCTGGCACGCGTTCCTTTCCAGCAGCAACCACGACTCGCGTGTCGTCTACATGCACTACGTCGTGCTTGGGCAAGTCAACTGGGTCATCCGACACGCGGGCATGGCGCCCGGACCGGCGAGAACTCTCGAACTCTCGGCTTGGGCTCTCGCAGTCACGGAGAGAGACGAATTCTCACCGCCGCCGAGAAGTTGATCGGCCCGACTAGCCTGCTGCGCGTGGTGCCTGTCCCGGTCGATCTGGTCGTCACCGACTTGGACGGCACGCTTTGGGATGGAGCCGTCGGCACGCACCCGTTGACGTTGGCCGCGTTGGCAAGGCTTCGCGAGGCGGGGTTGCCCGTGCTCGCGGCAACAGCGAGGCGGCCGGCGGCAGCGCTGGAAGTGATGACGGCACACGATGTGCTGCTGCCTGCAGTTGTCTTCGACGGCGCGCTCGGCCACGACTTCGTCAGCCGGCAGGTGTTTCATCGCGCGCCGATTGGGCGTGATGCAGCGGAAGCGGTTGTTCACGAGTTCGCCGACTGCGGCTTGGAGCCATGTCTGAACATCGACGGCGACGCTCGCGACTTCTTGGTCGGACCGCAGCCGTCGACTCATCCAGACCATCTCGCCTACAACGCGGGCAGGACCCAACTCGTCGACATCGTTGAAGCAACTCGACGCTTCGACGTGCTCTCCATGATCATCTGCGGCGGCGACCGACGCCTGCTGGCGCCGGTGCAGGAGGCAATTGCGCCGTTGGCCGACAGCGCCATCACGATCGACAGGACCTACGGCGGGCACAGCCTCAGCGTCCGCGCGAAAGGCATCAGCAAGTGGTCCGGCGTCGAGGCCTATTGCCAGCTGCGAGAACTCGACCCGTCGCGGGTCCTCGCCGTCGGCGACGCCGAGAACGACCTGGAGCTCCTGACGCGCGCCGCCTACCGATGCGTCCCCGAAGACGGATGTGACGCCGCCTTGGCTCTTGCGACGCTTCGCATTCCGCCCGCCCGCGTCGGCGGATGGGCCACCATCCTGGAGGTCATCGGCATGAGCGAGCGCCGAGATCACGCAGCCACGTCGCGACATTGTCCCGACGAGCACCGACGCCGCTGACCGCATCGAGCGGCGTCCCGTCGGCGTAGTCCGGTATCCAGTTCAGGTCGGCTCCGCGGCCCAGCAGATACTCGGCCGCCCGTCGCTGGGCGGCGGCACATGCGTGCCAAAACGCCTTCGAGACCTCGTCGTGATCCGACTGATCGACCATCAAGGTCTCGAGACGCGCCAGGTCACCGAGCGCTGCCGCGTGCCACAGCTTGTCGACGCGGGCACCTCGCTCAACGAGAAGTCGAGCTACGTGCCAGCAGGCGTAGCCAATCGCGTTGTCCAGCGGTGACCCGATCGAACCACCTGGCGTCTCGAGATCAGCACCGGCGTCGATCAGGGCAACGGCAACGTCGAGATCGTCACTGCTGGCCGCCCAGTGCAAAGCTGTTTCGGGCCGATCGCCGCCAGTGTCATCATGAGGATCGGCTCCCGCCTCGACGAGCAGCGCGACTGCCGCCGGTGCGGACGGGAAGTAACCCGGCCAATCTGCAGCCGCATGCAAAGGTGTTCGCCACCCGCCTTCAGCACCATGGCGCCCGATCATCCGGACGCGAGCAAGGTCCGACCGGTCGGCCAGCATGCTGCGAAGCCGGGCTAGATCACCCCGCTGGATCACGCCGGTCAACTCAACTGCAAGCGGGTCGCCGTGTGCCAACACAGGTGCGTCGTGAGAGGGCACGTGCCGAAGGTAACCCCCACCCCCGAGCGGGCGCGAACCTGTGTGGCGGCGGCGCGGGCTGCACGACCATGATGGCGGCGTGGCCGACAACTCAGCTCTTCACATCGATCGTCAGGGACATGTTGCGGTGGTCACCCTTGACCGTCCGGACAAGCTGAACGCCCTCAATGCCGAGCTGCGTCAGGGCATTCTCGACGCATCGGCCGAACTCCGCGACGACGACCAGGTTCGCGCGGTGGTCATCACCGGCGCCGGCCGAGGTTTCTGCTCCGGCGTCGACCTTTCCGGCGTGCGCGGCGAGGACAACTCCGAGCCGAGCCAGAACCAGCGGCTGGACGAGTATGGCTGGGTCGGGCGTCAGGCCCTCGCCGTCTATGAGCTCGACAAGCCCACAGTCGCTGCCGTCAACGGCGTCGCTGCCGGCGCCGGCATGAGCCTTGCGCTCGCATGCGATCTTCGCGTCGGAGGGCCGAGCGCACGGTTCCGCACGGTCTTCCTCGAACGCAGCCTGTCCCCCGACTCCGGTATGAGCTTCTTTCTGCCCCGGATCATCGGCTACTCGCGAGCGTGCGACCTGATCTTCACCAGCCGTGACGTCGACGCAGAAGACGCCTACCGAATGGGCTTGCTCGACCGGCTAGTCGCCGACGATCCGTTGGAGGCGGCGGTCGCTCTGGCCGAACAAGCCGCTCTTTGGCCACCGATGGCACTGCGCTCGGCCAAGCGCGTCGTGCAGCACAACCTCGAGGTCGACCTCCGAGAGGCGCTGCTCTACGAGACGGCTGGACTCGGCTACGCCCGGCGGGCACCCGGTGACGTGCGCGAAGCAGCCGCAAGCTTCCGCGAACGCCGCCCGCCAAAGTTCACCGGCACGTGAGCTCGGGTCAGACCACGAGCCGGTGCGCGCCGCGGCGCGCCTTCGTCATGAGGTAGTCGGTGTTGGCCGCCGAGCGATGGACGCGCGTCGACAGCTGTTCCAAGACGGTTACGCCGAGCTCGGAGAGGCTGCGGACCTTGTCCGGGTTGTTCGTCAGCAACCTGACACTCGGCTCGCCGAGCGCTCGCAGCATCTGCGCGGCGACGGTGTAGTCGCGCTCGTCTGCGGCGTGACCTAGCGCAAGGTTGGCCTCATAGGTGTCGAGGCCGGCGTCCTGCAGCGCATAGGCGTCGAGCTTGTTGTAAAGCCCGATCCCCCGACCCTCATGACGGAGGTAGAGCAGGTAGCCGCCGGCTTCGGTGATCCGCTCAGCAGCTTCCCTCAACTGTGCCCCGCAGTCGCATCGCTCACTACCGAAGACCTCACCGGTGAGGCACTCGCTATGAGGCCGCACGAGAGGTGCCGACGAGGGTCGTCCGGGCCGCGCCGCGGCCACCCTGTCGCCGAGCCCGAGCGCGAGGTGTTCACGCCCGTCCGCAAGGCCGTGAAAGGTATAGACCCGTGCGGTTGTCGAGTAGCCGTCCAGGAAGCGCAAGGGCATGAGCACTTGCGTGCGCACCGTGGCCTCCGGCACCACCGCCTTCACGCAATCTCCCTGGACGCGCAGAACCGCGGCGACAACGCATAACGCAGGAGCACGACGTCGCCGATTTGCCGGGTCTCGGCCAGCTCCGCCCGGCGCTGGGGGTGAAACGGGAAGCGACCGTCGCCGACAAACCGGCGGGCCCGCGAGTCGCCGACGAAAAACGGCGCGACCACCAACTGCAGCTCGTCCGCAATGTCCGCGGTGAGAAACTGCGTGAGGATCGTGCCGCCACCTTCGACCATCAGTCGCCGAACGCCGCGGGCGTGCAGGTCCTGACTGACCCGCTCGAGCGACACACACCGACCTGCATCGACGACCGTCGCACAGTCGCCGAGTCGTTCCCGCAGGTCGTCGACGGCCGGAGACGCCGCGTACACCACCTTGTCGACGGCGCCGGTGGTGAAGAAGTCGGCGCAAGGACTCAACACACCGCTAGCGGTCACCGTCACCTTCATCGGCGCCGGCGGCAGGCCGCTCGCCAGTCGTTGGCGCCGGCGGTGCGGCGACCGGACGAGCAAGCGAGGGTTGTCGTTGCGAATGGTCGCTGCGCCCACCATGATCGCGTCGCAACCGGCGCGTACGGCATCGACCCGGTCGAGATCCGCCGCATTGGACAGCGGTAGCCGCTTGACCTCAACGCTGTCGAGGTAGCCGTCGATCGAGACCCCGCAGCTCAGCAGCGTGTAGGGCCGATCGACTGCTGCGCGTTTCATCGCCCCGACGCTCCCTTCTGGCCGCTACACGTCCGTTGCCGGCCGGTGGTTCGACCCTGCTCGTGCGGGCCGAGCGCCAGCAGGTCGGCGTGCCCGACCGTGACGCATAGCTGACCGGCCGCTGCCTCCGCAAGCCGCTGTCGAAGGTAGGCGCGCGCCGGATCGGCGAGCTCGGGGCGTTGCTCGCATGCCGCACCCACCCAGCCGGCGAGCCACTCGACGACGAGGCCGAGGTCATCGGCGCCGAGTCGCCACGGGCTCACGCAGGTGAGCACGCTGGCACCGAGCCGATCAAACGCCTCGGCGGTGCGGCCGATGGCATCGGGTCCGAGCAGCCGGCGCCCGGCGACGGTGCGCCGCTGGTGCGCATCGAAGGCGGCGCCGAGCGCCTCGTCCAACCAGTGCGCGGGGGTCAGCGCGACCTCGCCGGTCACGCTCAAGGTGAACAGCACGGAGCAGTTGGCGTTGATGCACGCGACCGCGATGCGCTTGACCTCGTCCGCGGTCAGCAGGTCCAGCAGGGCAGAGGCCGTCACCAAGTCGGTGCCGGACAGATCAGTCGCCCTGAGCGCCGTGACGTCGCCGAGCCGAGTCGCCACCTGGACATGGGACCCGTCGGCCGTTTGGAGCGGCCCAGCCACGGCGGCACGCGCAAGCAGCGCGGCATCGCGGTCGTGCAACACCCAGCGTTGCGGTCCGGGCAGCTGCGGAGCGAGCCACCGAGCCATGGAACCGGTGCCACTGCCCAGATCGTGGATCACGAGGCCGTCGTCCGGGAGCACCTGCCGGAACTCGTCCACGAGATCGCGTGAACGCGCCGCGTGGTCGGCAGGTTCGCGGAGTGACAACCACTCCGGGCTCACGGTTGCAGCGAGGGGCGTCATGCCGCCACCTCGGCGAGCACCCGCCCGACACGATCGCTGGTCGACTGCCATGACGGCAGCGTCCGGCGACGCCGAGCTGCAGCGGCGCGCAGTCCGTCGCGCAGTGACTCCTCCGTGAGCCAACCGCGCAGCACTGCCGCCAGTGACGCCGGGTCGTCAGCGGAGACCAGCAGGCCTGCCGGGCCGATCGCGGTCTTGCCGAGTGCCTCGGCCACTCCCCCCACGTTGGTCGCCACAACGGGAAGACCGTGTGCCAGCGCCTCGGTGACGACCATGCCGTAGGTCTCGCCGCGGGACGGGTGCACGAGCACGTCTGACGCTGCGTATGCCTCGGCTAGCTCGGTGCCCGTGCGGGCACCGCAGAACACCACGCGCCCGGCCAGTCCCACCGCGATGACGAGCCGACGGAGA
>Ga0157369_10002491_pt1 | contig 22065 bp, 16 predicted proteins | sample C25metaG_FD_113461 | JGI IMG/M metagenome (GOLD analysis project Ga0157369, IMG submission 113461) | Corn rhizosphere microbial communities from Kellogg Biological Station, Michigan, USA - C2-5 metaG | ecosystem: Host-associated > Plants > Roots > Rhizosphere > Soil | place: USA: Michigan...
ATTCAATCGCTTGAAGAAGCGCCGCCCCCATGCGATGGTGCGAGGATTCGCAGCGGCCTGCAGCAACGAATTCGACGCACCCAACCCAGGCCACGATCGAAAGCCAAGCCCATGAAAACGCTAACAGACCAGCTCGCCCAGTACGCCGCCTATCACCGCGATCGCCGCAACATCGCCACGCACTTCGTCGGCATTCCGATGATCGTGCTCGCTTTGGCGATCTTGCTCAGCCGGCCGCAGTGGCACATCGCAGCCCTACCCTTCGGCATGACTCCCGCACTCGCGCTCTTCGTCTGCGCCACGATCTACTACATCGCGCTAGACCTCACGCTCGGCCTAGCCATGGTGCTGATCTCGGCGATCTGCCTTCTCATCGGCGCGCAACTCGCCATCGCCTCCACCATCACCTGGGCCGGCAGCGGCGTCGCGCTCCTCATCGTCGGGTGGGTGTTCCAATTCATCGGCCACGTGGCGTACGAGCACCGCAAGCCCGCATTCGCCGACGATCTGATCGGCCTTCTCATCGGCCCGCTGTTCGTGCTCGCCGAGCTGCTGTTCGGCTTCGGCTGGCGCCGCTCGTTACGCGATTCGATCGATCGCAAAGCCAGCGCGTTACGCGAGGGGCAGCACAATCGGCATCAGCCGATATGACGCCCACCGTCCGGCTCACGCAGTAGCAGCACGCTATGCACCGCCGTGACGATCACCGCCATCCAAATCGGCACATACGTCCCAAGCTGCTGCACCGATAGCGATTCGCCCAGCAACGTCACCGAGAACAACACGAGCAGCACCGGCTCGACATAACCCAGAATGCCGAACAACGCCATCGGCAGTAAGTGGCTCGCTTTCTGGTAGCTCGCCAGCGCGACCGTACTCAATGCGCCAAGCCCCGGCAACAACAGCGCCCACAAAAGCGGATGCCGCAACGCCGCTTGCGCTCCCGCGCTAAACGCGATGATCGGAATGGCCGCCGGCAGCAGCAGCAAGATCTCCAACGCGAACGTGGCCAGCGAATCGCCGCCCAGCTTGCGGCGAAGCACAAAGTACGGCGGATAGCCGAGCGCCACCAGCAACGTCGGCCATGAGAACGCATGCGTCACCCACAACTCGTGCGCCACGCCCACCGCAGCGCATCCCACCGCCAGCCACTGCAGCGGCACGAGCCGCTCGCGGTAATAAAAGCGGCCGACGAGCACCATCGTCAGCGGCAACAGAAAATAGCCGAGCGATACTTCGAGCATCCGGCCGTGCAACGGCGCCCACATGAAGAGCCAAAGCTGCGCGCCGAGCAACCCAGCCGTCACGAGCAACATCAACGCTCGCCACGGTTTGAACAACGTGGCGCTCAATATTTGCCTCAATTGCGCACCTCGGCCGCGCGCAACCACGAGCAGCAACGCGCCGGGCACGGTCCAAACGATTCGCCAAGCAAAAATGTCCAGGCCGTCGAGCGGACGCAGCATCCGGGTATACACGGATAAGAGCGCAAATAATGTAGTAGCCGCGATCGATAGCGCGATACCCCGCCCCGTTTCTTGTCGATTCATCGTGATGGGTTCTGCCGCAGGAGGCCGAGCCCATTCGCCCGACCTACGGATGATGACGCGATCGTCAGGACGCCGCTCGATTTAATGTTGTTCGAAGCGGGCAAAACGTTTTTCCACGTGTCGTTCTTCGCTGATGAAATCGGTTACGCGCGCAGCGGGCGGCCCGCGCCGCATCCATTCGAGCATTCGATCGATCTGATTCGCCGGCCCCTGCAGCATCGCTTCCACGGAGCCGTCCGAAACATTGGCCACCCAGCCTGTAATGCCCAGCGCATGCGCTTGTCTTAGGGTCGCATGCCTAAATCCCACCCCTTGCACCACGCCCCGTACGCGAACGTAATACGTCTCCGTCTTTTTATCTAAATCCGGACCTTCCATCATCGCCTCTTTACGCGAAATTACACTCACCGGCATTGTAGTCGCGACGCCGAAACCCTTTTGCCGTCGTGCCCTTGCATTCGAGGCTAAAGAAATGGTCGTCGGCGGTCGTTAAATGCAGTGATTGCGTATGCGCGACAGGTCGACAGGTCAATTGGCGAGAGGAGACTTAAGGTGGCGCTACAGGATCATGCAGCGCGAGGCAGTCGCACTCGCTTGATCAAAAGCTGGCTCGACGAAAAGAGCACGACCATTCTGACCATCGCCGTATGCGCGATCGCGGTCGGCATTGTCGTGTTCGGCGCCAGTCAAATTTTTGCGGCGCATCAGCTCGACGATGTGCAGTTGGCGCACGCATTACAAATCCGTGACAAGGTCGAGCGGCTCGAAGTGCTCTATGCAGAAGCGGATGCGGATTTTTTGCGCCTTGTCGCCGATCCCCAATCCCAGACAGCGCCTTGGCCCACGGATCGCACGGAGCAGGCCGAGCAAACGCTCGATGCCCTCGCACAGGCATTCGTCCACTCGCCCGAGCGTGAAAACGATATCGAGGAACTGCGTTCCGCCACGCGTGAATGGCAGCGCAGCGTCGCCGAAATCGCGCATAGCGCAGCGCCCGAGGCCTCGTCGGTCGTACTGCCGCGCGACGCATTGCTCTTGATCGAAGACAGCCGCCAGCGCGTGGCCGTCGGCATGCATGCCCTCAACGCCGCGCATGAACTCTCCGTCGGCGCCAGCGCGGCCACGCTGGCGCGCCGTTATGCGTCGGAGCGCATCGCCTTTGCGGCGGCCGCGGCCGCCGCGTTCGTGTTTCTCGTCTACGGCTTTCTCGCCAATCACCGTCTCGCGCTGCAGCGCGCCCGGGTACGCATTTCCACCGAAGAAGGCGAAGCACGCTTTCGCGAATATTTCGAAGAGCATCCGATGCCGATGCTCATCTACGACGTCGAAACGCTCACGATCGCCGCCATCAACGGCGCGGCGGTGCGGCAATACGGCTATGAGCGCGACGAGCTGGCCGGCATGTCGATCGCTGCACTGCGTCCACCCGAGGACAGCGCCGCGTTCATCGCGCGCTTCATCGAGCTCGCCGCGGCCGGCACGACCACCAGCGGCTCGACGTACGTCCGCACGCACGTACGTAAAGACGGTTCTCGTTTTTTTGTCGAAGCCTCTTATCACTTCCTCAGCTACGCGAATCGGCGAGCCTGCTTCGTCGTTGCGATCGATGTGACCGAAAAGGAAAACGCCAAGGAAGCGCTGCGCGAATCGAAGCAAATGCTGGAAGCCGTCATCGACAGCGTGCCGCAGCGCATTTTCTGGAAGGACAAGGATTCGCGCTACCTCGGTTGCAATCGCGCATTCGCCGAGGATGTCGGTCTCGCCGATGCTTCGCAGATCATCGGCCTGACCGACTACGATCTGCCATGGCGTGCGGCGGCGCAGACCGCCCGTATGCGCGATCGCGAAGTCATCGACAGCGGTGAACCGCTCACCAACTACGAAGAGTTTTCTCCGGCGGCGACGGGCGCCTGGCGCTGGCTGCGCAAAACGAAGGTGCCGTTGCGCAACGCGGATGGCGAGGCCATCGGCTTGCTCGCCACGTATGAGGACGTCACGGAGCGCAAAGGCGTCGATCTCGCGCTGCGGCTACGCAGCCGGGCGCTCGATGCGATCGTCAACGCGGTGTTGATCACGCGCGTCGCGGAGCAGGGCCATCTGATCGAGTACACGAACCCCGCCTTCGAGCGCATCACGGGGTATTCGGTCGACGATGTGAAAGGCCTCGACTTCCGCTTCCTGCAAGGCGAAGACCGTCAACAGGAAGGGATCGAATCGATCAGGCGCGCATTGGCCGAAGAGCGCGATGTGACGACCTTGCTGCGCAATTATCGGCGCGACGGGACGTTGTTCTGGAATCAGATTTATATCGCCCCCGTGCGCGACGAGGCCGGCCATGTCACGCATCACATTAGCGTCGTCAACGATGTGACCGAGCTCGTGCAATCGCGCGATCTGCTCAGTCAGCAGGCCAATTACGATCTGCTGACTTCCCTGCCGAACCGCTACCGGCTGGGCGAACGCCTTTCCCAAGCGATTCGCGACGCCGAGCGCGACGGCACGCGCGTGGCCGTTGCGTTCATGGATATCGACCACTTCAAAGACGTCAACGACAGCCTGGGGCACGGCATCGGCGATCGGCTATTGCAGGAAATCAGCGCGCGGCTGTCCTCCTGCGTTAGCGCGGTCGATACGGTCGCGCGCTATGGGGGCGACGAATTCGTGATGGTGATCTGCGAGGGCGAGCATGAAGATCGGCTCACCGAAGTGCTCGCGCGCGTATCGCAAGGCTTCGCGCGCCCGGCGTGGATCGACGACACCGAGTTCTATATCGAAGCGAGCATCGGCGTGGCCTGCTTCCCGAGCGACGGCGACGACCCCGAAACGCTGCTGCGCCGCGCCGATCTCGCCATGTATCGCGCCAAATCGAACGGCCGCAATGCGCTGCAACGCTTCACGCCCGAACTGGGCAGGCACGCCGACGAACGTCTTGCCCTCTCGCGCCGCATGCGCGCTGCGCTGGCCAATGGGGAATTCCGCCTCGATTACCAGCCGCAGGTCGATCTGCAAGCGAATCGCGTGACCGGTGTCGAGGCGCTGCTGCGATGGAACGACAGCGAGCTAGGGCCGGTGAGCCCCGCCACCTTCATCCCCATCGCGGAGGAAAACGGGCTGATCGTGCCGATCGGCGAATGGGTCATGCAGCAGGCTTGTTTTCAAGCGCAGGTCTGGCAAGAAACGCTGCCGGGATTGCGCATGTCGGTCAATCTCTCGCCACGGCAATTCGGACGCGGCGATATTCTGCGCGTCGTCCAGCGTTCGCTCACACGCGCGCGCCTCTCGCCGCGGCTGCTCGAACTCGAAATCACGGAGGGCGCGCTGATGACGCTCGGCGCGCTCGATGTATTGCGCGCGCTGCGCGCCATGGACATCGATATCGCCATCGACGATTTCGGCACCGGCTACTCCAGCCTCTCCTACATCCGCAACTTCCATGCGGAACGGCTCAAGCTCGATATGTCGTTCGTATCGGGCATCGGCCGGCATCGCGAAGATGAAGTCATCACGCGCGCCATTCTTTCGCTGGGCCGTGCGCTCGGGTTCAAAGTCGTGGCCGAAGGCGTCGAGACAGATACGCAGCTCGCGTTCTTGCGTCGACACGGCTGCAGCGTCGTGCAAGGCTATCGCTTTGCACGCCCGATGCAGGCCGCCGATGCCCACGCGTTCATTCGGCAATTCAACGAAGGGGCGATGGCCTATAGCTGAGCGGCGCGCGCAGCGGCAAGTCCAGCAAGTACAATCACGCCGCATCATCGCAACGAACGCGTTCGCGCGACTCTCAACACTATGACCGAATCTTCTGGCGATCTCGCGCTTGTCACGGGCGCATCGGGCTTCGTCGGCTCCGCCGTCGCCCGCGCGGCGCTGGCGCGCGGCATGCGCGTGCGTGTGCTCGTGCGCGCAACGAGCCCACGCAAGAACGTCGAATCGCTCGACGCGGAAATCGTCGTCGGCGATATGCGCGACGAATCCTCGATGCGCGCAGCGCTACGGGGCGTGCGTTATCTCTTTCATGTGGCGGCCGACTACCGGCTGTGGGCGCCCGATCCTTCCGAGATCGAGCGGGCGAACCTAGAAGGCACCGAAGCCACGATGCGCGCCGCGCTCGCGGAAGGCGTCGAGCGCATCGTCTATACGAGTAGCGTCGCGACGCTGAAAGTCACACGTGAAGGGCGAGTCGCCGATGAAACGGCGCCGCTTAGCGCCGAGCAAGCTATCGGTGTCTACAAGCGAAGCAAAGTCTTGGCCGAGCGCGCCGTGGAACGCATGATCGAGCGCGATTGCTTGCCGGCCGTGATCGTCAACCCGTCGACGCCGATCGGCCCGCGCGACGTGCGCCCGACACCGACAGGCCGCATCATCGTCGAAGCCGCCCTCGGTAAAATCCCCGCGTTCGTCGATACGGGTTTGAATCTGGTTCATGTCGACGACGTCGCGCAAGGCCACCTGCTCGCGCTCGAACGAGGGAAGATCGGGGAGCGGTACATTCTCGGCGGCGAAAATCTCCCCCTGCAGCAGATGCTCGCCGATATCGCCAAGGAAACGGGCCGCAAAGCGCCGACGATCAGCTTGCCGCGCTGGCCACTCTATCCGCTCGCGCTAGGCGCCGAATATGTGGCCAAGTTCACGAAGCGCGAGCCGTTCGTTACCGTCGACGGCCTCAAGATGTCGAAGAACAAAATGTATTTCACGTCGGCGAAGGCCGAACGCGAGATCGGTTACCGCGCGCGGCCTTATCTCGACGGATTGCGCGATGCCCTTCAATGGTTTCGGGAGGCCGGTTATCTGCGCGACTGATCGCCGCGAATGCATTTTGTTACAACCTCGCGGGCAACCTGTGCCAATGCAGCCGGCGCGCAGCCGGTAGAATCGCGTCTCTTTGCTTGAGATTACGGCCGCATGAACTTGGAAGAACAGATCGGTGCGATCGACGCGCAGATCGATCAACTCAGCGAATTCGTTCGGCGCGCGAGGGCCGAGGTCGAACGCTTGCAAGCGGAGCGCACGAAAGCTCGGGATGCCGGCGACGCTGCGGCAGCCGATGCTGCGCCCGCCGCCGATAGCGCCGACGCCACGGAAGCGCTACCCACCCTGCACGTCGCACGCCCTTCGCACAACGCGCTGACGCTGACGATCGGCGCGCAAACGGTCACACTGCACCCGGAACAAATCGGCCAATTGATCGAGGAGTTGGCGAACGCCCGCGCCTCGATGTCCCCGGAGCCGCCGATGGCGCTGGCGCCAGGCTGGCGTTTCGCGTCCACGAAAAACCCGGTCATGGCGATGCAAAAGCAAGCGAACGGCGATCGCCTGCTCGTTGCGCGGCACACGGGCCACGGCTGGGTGCCGTTTACCTTCTCGCCGGATGCGGCCGTTCAGCTCTACATGATGCTGACGCAGCGCTAAAGCTGCCGCCCGCGTTCAGCCGCCCTGCGCGGGCGCTTGCACGCGCGATTTCCATTGGCCGCCTTTGCCGCGCCAATAACGCACCGCCGAGGCAACCGTTGCGCCCACATAGAACAGCGCCACGAGCGGGAGCGCCGGCGCCCACCAAGGCGAACGGCCGTAATAGCGCAGCATCGGCGCATAGGCGCAGCACATCGCCGCCCATGCGAGCCAGGCGGGCCAGCCAAGCGGGCCGAGCGTGAGCGCCACGAAGGGCGGCGCGAGATAAATCACCGCCATGCCGAGCAACGTGCCGGCAAGCAGCCACGGCGAATAGCGCAATTGCGTGAAGGCGGTGCGCGCGATCATGTTCCAGATTTCGCCGGGGCCGTCGTACGGACGCAACGAATGGCTTTGGGCCGCGACATCGAGCCGAATCGCATGGCCGCCTTGGCCGCGATGCTTGATGCGCGCCGCCAGCGAGCAATCGTCGATCAGCGCCGCGCGGATCGACGCCATGCCGCCGGCCTCTTCAAGTGCCTCGCGCTTGACGAGCATGCAGCCGCCGGCCGCGGCGGCTGTCTTGTTGCGCGGATTGTTGACCCAGTTGAACGGGTACAGTTTGGCGAAGAAAAAGACGAAAGCCGGAATCAGCGCCTTTTCCCAGAACGAATCGCACCGCAATCGCACCATCAACGAGACGAGATCGCGCCGCTCGATGGTCGCGCGCGCGACGAGCTGAGTGACGGCGTCCGCGGGATGCGCGATGTCGGCATCGGTCAACAGCAGGTAATCGGCCGGGAAGCCGCGCGCGTTCACCGTGGCGACGCCCTGCGATTGCGCCCACACTTTGCCGGACCATCCGGCCGGCAGCGGCTCGGCCGTGACGACTGTCAACCGCTCGGGCATCCCCGATGCGAGCGCCGCCGCCCGCGCGGCGTCGGCCGTGCCGTCCGTGCTGTGATCGTCGACCACGACCACGTGGAATGCGCCGGCGTAGGTTTGCTCGATCAGCGACGTCACCGCCGCGCCGATGACATCGGCTTCGTTACGCGCCGGCACGACCGCGACCACGGCGGGCCAGGCGTCGTCGAATGCCCGGAGCGCGTCCGCCGCGATCGGCGGCGCACAGCGCGTCCGCCAAAATCCTCCGCGCGCGAACAGCAGGACGCACCAAACGACCAACGAGACGACCGCTAGGCCGAACAGTAGCACGGTCGTCATGCACGCCCCCTGCCCAGCGCAGCGAAAGCCGCGTTGGCATCGGCGTGAAAGCCGCGACCCGGCGCGATGAGACGCGTCGGAACCGCACAATGGTATGAACAATAAACGTGAGGCATCCAGCGGGCTCGCGTGACGAAATGAAATTGAAAGAAATGGCGTAAGCGCAATGAAATAGAATGCGCAAGGCTCGCTAGTTTACCGGCTTGCCGCGAAGGTTGGCGGCATTGCGGCGCGGGCGCGCAATCGCCGCCCTGACAATCTTGCAACGCCCCTATGCCTTGCCGGAAGCGTTCGGGTCCCGATAGCGTTAGAATGCGCGTTTGGGTTGGTTTGCCGGCTATCACGCCCGCTTTCTAATAATAGGTTTGGAATCAGGGCGATCACCACGGCGCTGGCGCCGGCGGCTCGATATCCCGATTCGGTCGGAGTTCGCCATACATGCGAGTCATCCTTGCTCAACCCCGCGGCTTTTGTGCGGGCGTCGTTCGCGCGATCGAAATAGTGGATCGCGCATTGCAACGGCACGGCGCCCCCGTGTACGTACGCCACGAAATCGTGCATAACCGGCACGTCGTCGAAAATCTGCGCGGTAAAGGCGCGCGTTTCGTCGAAGAATTGGATGAAGTGCCGCACGGCGCGGTCGCGATCTTCAGCGCGCACGGTGTGGCGCAAAGCGTCGAGCGCGATGCGCAAGAGCGCGGGCTCGATGTGCTGGACGCCACCTGCCCGCTCGTGACGAAGGTTCATGTGCAGGGCCGCCAATACGTGGCGGCCGGGCGCACGCTGATCTTGATCGGCCACGCCGGGCACCCGGAAGTGGAAGGCACGATCGGCCAGATTCCGGGGAAGGTGTTGCTCGTGCAGAGCGAAGCCGAAGTGGCCACCCTTGATCTGCCCGAGGACACGCCGCTCGCCTACGTGACGCAAACCACGCTGTCCGTGGACGATACGCGCGGCATCATCGAAGCGCTCACGCGGCGCTTCAGCAATATCGTCGGGCCCGATACGCGCGATATCTGCTATGCCACGCAGAACCGGCAAGCCGCCGTGCGCGAGTTGAGCGCGCAGGTCGACGTATTGCTCGTCGTCGGCGCCACCAACAGTTCGAACTCGAACCGCTTGCGCGAGATCGGCGCCGAAACCGGCGTGCCGAGCTACCTCGTGGCCGACGGTTCCGAGGTCAAGCCCGAATGGTTTGCGGGCGCGCAGGCGGTCGGCATTACCGCGGGCGCATCGGCGCCCGAGGAAATGGTCGACCACGTGATCGACGCGCTGCGCGCGCTGGGCCCCGTCGACGTCTCGACGATGGCGGGACGTGAAGAAAAAGTCGAATTCAAGCTGCCGGCAAAGCTCATGGAGCCTGCCGACGCACGCCAAGTTTAAGGAGGTTGCTTTGTCGATCCCGCTTTTGCAGAAATTTCGCGTCGGCGCCTACATCGCGCGTCAACATTTCACCGGCAACAAACGCTATCCGCTCGCGCTGATGCTCGAGCCGCTGTTTCGCTGCAACCTCGCTTGCAACGGCTGCGGCAAGATCGATTACCCGGATCCCATTCTGAACCAGCGGCTGTCGGTCGAGGAATGCCTCGGCGCGGTCGACGAGTGCGGTGCGCCGGTGGTCTCGATCGCGGGCGGCGAGCCGTTGCTGCACAAAGAGATGCCCACCATCGTCAAGGGCATCATCGCGCGCAAGAAGTTCGTCTATCTGTGTACGAATGCGCTGTTGATGGAAAAGAAGATGGACGACTACGAGCCGAGCCCGTACTTCGTCTGGTCGGTCCACCTCGACGGCGACAAGGCGATGCACGATCACTCGGTGTCGCAAGAAGGCGTGTACGAGAAGGCCGTCGCCGCGATTCGCGAAGCGAAGCGCCGTGGCTTCCGCGTCAACATCAATTGCACGCTGTTCAACGATGCGCAGCCCGAGCGCGTGGCGGCGTTCTTCGATACGCTCGGCCCGATCGGCGTCGACGGCATCACCGTCTCGCCCGGCTACGCCTATGAGCGCGCCCCCGATCAGCAGCACTTCCTCAATCGCGACAAGACGAAGCATCTGTTCCGCGAAATCTTCAAGCGCGGCAATCGCGGCAAGAACTGGTCGTTCAGCCAATCGGCGATGTTCCTCGATTTCCTGGCCGGCAATCAAACCTACCACTGCACGCCGTGGGGCAACCCGGCTCGCACGGTGTTCGGTTGGCAGCGCCCCTGCTATCTCGTCGGCGAAGGCTATGCGAAAACCTTCAAGGAGCTGATGGAAGAAACCGATTGGGACGCCTACGGCACCGGCAACTACGAAAAGTGCGCCGATTGCATGGTCCATAGCGGTTTCGAAGCCACGGCCGTGATGGATACCGTCGCGCATCCGTTGAAAGCGTTGGGCGTCAGCCTGCGCGGCCCGAAAACCGAAGGGGCTTTTGCGAAGGACATCCCGCTCGACAAGCAACGTCCGGCCGAGTATGTCTTCTCGCGCCACGTCGAAATCAAGCTCGAGGAGATCGGGCGCGCCGCTAACGCGAAGAACTCGCGTACGGCAGCGGCTCACTAACGCGAGCGCTTTCTTCATACGCGTAGTTCAAGCGGCGCGGCCCAATGGGCCGCGCCGCTTTGCGTTATGGCGATCGGTTTGGCCGTTTTATTCACATCAATGACGAGAGCGCATGGCGATGTCGACGATGAAGATCAAGACCAAGATCTTTTTGCTGGCGATCGTCCCATTCGTCGTGGCCATCGCGGGCATCGGCATCGGCGTACGTCTGCAAGCCGCCGCGCTTGCCAAAGCGCAGCACGAAACCGTCGAAGCCGCCTATCTCACCAGTAAGCGAACCGAACTCAAGCATTACGTCGATCTCGCAATGACGGCCATCGCGCCGCTTTACGAAGCGAGCCGCGACGCGAAAGACGATGCGGCGCTAAAACGCGAAGCGCTCGCAATGCTGCAGCGCATGGATTTCGGCCCCGACGGCTATTTCTTCGTCTACGACATGCAGGGCAATTCGCTGATGCATCCGCGCGAGCCCGGTCTTGTCGGCCACAACTGGTGGTTGCTGAAAGATCCCAAGGGCTCGTTGACGATTCAACAGCTGATCGCCGCCGCGAACGCAGGCGGTGGTTACGTGCGTTATGTCTGGCATCGCCCGTCGACGAATCGCTTGGAGCCAAAGCTCGGCTATGTCGTGCCGTTGCCGCGCTGGGGCTGGATGGTCGGCACCGGCATCTATCTCGACGGCGTGACGGAGGCGCTTGCGCGGATCGACGCCAGCGCATCGGGCAATATCGCGCGCACGATGACATGGATCGGTGTCATCGCGCTGGCCGGCTTCGGCGTCATCGCAGCCTGCGCCCTCTTCTTGAACGTTTCCGAATATCGCAGCGCCGATGCGAAGCTCAAGCGTCTTGCGCAACAAGTCGTCGAATCGCAGGAGCACGAACGCGCGCGCCTCTCTCGCGAATTGCACGACGGCATCAGCCAGATGATGGTGTCGGTCAAGCTCTTACTCGAATCGGCGCTGGCTCGGCTCGAACATGCTCCCCACCCTCAAGGGCGCGTGCCGAGCGCCGAAGCGGCGCTAGGGACTGCGTTGACGCGGCTATCGCACGCGCTGCGCGAGGTGAGGCGTATTTCGCATGCGCTGCGCCCCTCGATGCTCGACGATCTCGGCTTGGCCGCCGCGCTCGAACAATTGACGCGCGAGCTCAGCGAAGAGACCGGCATCGACATGCGCGTCGAGACCGACGCCGCATCGCGTACCGCCACGTTGCCGGCGGCGGTCAACACCGCGTTGTTTAGGATTGCCCAAGAAGCGCTGACGAACATCGTGCGGCACGCACAGGCCGCGCACGCCACGCTCACATTCATCGTTTCCGATAAAACCGTCACGCTGACGATCGCCGACGATGGGTGCGGCTTCGATATCGAACGCGTCCATGCCGATACGCGCGGAGGCATCGGCTTGCGCAACATGCGCGAGCGGCTCGACGCACTCGCCGGAACCTTGACCCTCGCCTCGCAGCCCGGGCACACGCTCGTCACGGCCTCGGCGCCGCTGCCGCGCGCCACGCCCATCCGCGGCCTCGAACCTTCGCAGGACACGCATCGCTCATGAACGCACCGGCCTCCTCTCGTCCCGCCAACATCATCCTCGTCGACGACCATCCGCTGGTGCGCGACGGCTTGCGTCTCCGCCTAGAAGGGGTGCCGGGACTGATCGTGGCCGGCGAGGCGGGGAATGCCGACGAAGCGTTGAGGCTGGCCGCCGCACTTTCGCCCGACCTAGCGTTGATGGATGTGGGGATGAACGGGATGAGCGGGATTGCGCTCGCCGGCGTGTTCCATGAGCGCTTTCCCGCCGTTCGCGTGTTGATGTTATCGATGCACGACAACATCGAATATGTGATGCAGGCCGTGCGGGCGGGCGCGAGCGGCTATGTGCTGAAGGATTCGCCGGCCACCGAGATCGTGCATGCGATTGCGGCCGTGCTGCAAAACCGCACGTTCTTCAGCGCGGGGATCGCCGCGCGCATGATTCAGGCCAGCTCCATGCAGACTCCGGCCGAGCGCCTGACGCCGAGAGAGAGCGAGATCCTCGATGCGCTGGCCGAGGGCCTATCGAGCAAGCAGATCGCCGAGCGCTACTCGCTCTCGGTGCGCACCGTCGAGACGCACCGCCTCAACATCAAACGCAAGCTTGAAATCGAAGGGCAAGCCGAATTGATTAAATTCGCGGTGGAGCGGCGCCGGCGTTGACCGGCGCGCGCCGCTTACTCGCTGCGCGCGTTATGCGCGGCGAGGAACTTGATCAGGCCGTCGATACCGCCTTGGGCCAATTGCGACTTGAATTGGCTTTGGTAGACCTGGATGAGCCATGCGCCCGACATATCGATGTCGTAGATCTTCCAATCGCCGCCGACCTTCCCCAGGCGATAACCCACCTGCTGACTATCGCCGGGCGTCGTGACCGTCGACATCACCAGGGCATCGCTGGCCGTCGCCTCGCTCGGTTTGAACGCGAACCGCGCATCCTGCTGGCCGAGCTGCGCCAAGGAAGCGGCGTAGGTGCGCGTCATCAGGACTTTAAATTGCTTCGTCAGCTCTTGCTGCTGGGCGGGCGTGGCTTGCTTCCATGCGTCGCCGACGGCGATGCGAGCGGTTTTCTCGAAGTTGGTGGCCGGCAGGAAGTGCGTTTGCACGATCTGCGCGATCTTCGTCATATCGCCGCCACGCGCGGCAGGGTCTTGCTTCATCGCATCGACCGTGCCGGTCACGGCCTGCTTGACGACATCGACCGGGGCGGTTTGCGCCCAAGCGGCGGCGCTCATGCAGGCCGCGGTAAACAATGCGAACAATTGACGTTTCATGAGATGTCGAACTCGATTAAAAAAGGGGCGAGAGCGCCGCTCGAAGGCGGATATGCAAGCGCGGACCTAGGGCGAGCCGCGTCGCCACCACGACCGCGATTGGTCCACCGATCGGGCCACCGATTGGCGCAACGATCGGGCAAGTATACCGAGCCCCGCCCGCGTAGCTTCGCTTTGGACGCACACGGTGTACCGGTGGTTCCGCGCCGCGCTGCGCAGCAGCGGGGAGCGCGGGGCCGAGCGCCGGTATACTTAGGCGTTTTGCTCCCCCGTTTTCCGCTGCCGGCCGATTCATGCTGACACCCCTGATTGTCCGCCTCGTTGCCTTCTCCGTACGCCGACCGGTTTGGATCGTCGTGCTGGCGCTCGTGCTAGCCGCCGCCAGCGGCGCGTACATGGCGCGGCACTTCAAGATCAACACCGACGTCAGCAAGCTCATCGAAACCGATGCGCAATGGTCCGCGCTCAGCGATGCGATGGATCGCGCGTTCCCCGATCGCGATCAAACGATCCTCGCTGTCGTGGAGGCGGGCGCCCCCGAATTGGCCGACGCCGCCGCCGATGCGCTCGCCGCCGGGCTGTCGAGCCCCGCGCACCGCACCGTGGTCGGCGCGGTCTCGCAGCCGGGCGGCGGCCCGCTGTTCGAACACAACGGCATGCTGTTCCTGTCGACCGACAACGTAGCCAGCACCACGGCGCAGCTTTCGCAAGCGCGCCCGCTGATCAATACGCTTGCGCACGATCCGAGCGTGACCGGTCTATCCACCACCCTCTCCACCATGCTCGGATTGCCGCTGCAATCGGGGCAAGTGAAGCTTCCAGGGATGGCGACGCTCTTTACGCGCGCGGCCGATACCGTAGACGCCGTATTGGCCGGCAAGAGCGCGGCGTTCTCCTGGCGCGCCCTCGTCGACGCCGATGCGGCGCGCACGCCCGCGCGGGCATTCGTGACTGTGCAGCCGGTGGTCAACTATGGCGCGTTGCAAGCGGGCGCCGAAGCCTCCGACACGATTCGCGCCGTCGCGCGCGAGCTCAAGCTGCAGCAGCGCTATGGCGCCGTCGTGCGGCTAACGGGCGCGCAACCGCTTTCCGACGAAGAATTCGCTTCGGTCGAAGATGGCGCCGTCGTCAACGGCATCGGCACGCTCATCGTCGTGTTGGCGATCCTCTGGCTCGCGCTGCGCTCGAAACGGATGATCCTGGCCGTGCTCGTCACGCTTGCTGTAGGCTTGCCGATCACGGCCGCGCTCGGTCTCATGATGGTCGGCTCGCTGAACATGATTTCGGTCGCGTTCATGGTCCTCTTCGTTGGGCTCGGCGCCGATTTCGCGATTCAATACGGCGTGAAGTACCGCGAGGAGCGACATCGCGACGAGCGCATCGATCACGCGCTCGTCGGCGCCGCGCACTCGATGGGCCTGCCGCTCACGCTCGCCGCGGCGGCCGTCGCAACGAGCTTCTTCTCGTTCCTTCCCACCGCGTATAAGGGTGTCTCGGAGCTCGGGCTCATCGCCGGCGTCGGCATGATCGTCGCCTACTTCAGCACGATGACGCTGCTGCCCGCGCTGCTCAAACTGATGGCGCCGCCGGGCGAAGGGCCGCAGCCCGGCTTTCCGCGCTTGGCGCCGATCGACGATTTTCTGCAGGATCATCGCAAGCCGATTCTGCTGGGCACACTCATCGTCGTGCTGGGCGCCACACCGCTGCTCTTGCATCTGCGCTTCGATTTCAATCCGCTGCATCTGAAAGATCCGACGACGGAATCGATGGCGACGCTCCTTTCGTTAAAGGATTCGCCTGAAGCCTCGATCAACGACGTGGCCGTATTGGCGCCCTCGCTGGCGGCGGCCGATTTGACCGCGCGCAAGCTCGGCAAGCTGCCGGAAGTGGGACGCGTCACGACCCTGACGACATTCATCCCGCCCGATCAGCCGCAAAAGCTCGCGTTAATCGGCCCTGCCGCTCAAGCGCTACTGCCCGCCCTGACGCAACCGAGCGCGCCGCCCGCGACCGACGCGCAGCGGATCGCCGCCTTGAAACGCGCATCGAATCAACTCTCGTATGCGGCCGACGATTATCCGGGCCCTGGCGCAAAAGAAGCGAAACGCCTCTCGGCATCGCTGGCCAAGCTCGCCGCCGATGCCGCCGCGCGCGACCGCGCCGAAGCCGCCTTCGCCACATCGCTGCGTCTGGGCTTGCATCAGCTAGCGGAACTCTTGCAGCCGTCGATCATCACGCGCGATACGCTGCCGCCCGCGCTGGTGCGCGATTGGGTCGCGCCCGATGGCCGCGCGCTCGTGCAAATTTCGCCGCGGGTGCCACCTGGCGTCGATTCGGGCGATGACGCCATGCTGCGCCGTTTCGCCCATGCCGTGAAGCGAGCCGAGCCCAATGCGATCGGCGGCCCGATTTCGATCCTGCACTCGGCCGATACGATCATCACGGCCTTCTTGCAAGCAGCCGCGTGGGCCGTGCTCTCGATCACGCTGCTGCTCTGGATTACCTTGGGCCGCTTCGGCGATGTGTTGCGCACGATGATTCCGCTGCTCGTCTCGGCGTTGGTCACGTTGGAGCTTTGCGTCGCCTTCGATATGCCACTCAATTTCGCCAACATCATCGCGTTGCCGTTGATGCTCGGCGTGGGCGTGGCGTTCAAGGTGTACTTCGTGATGGCGTGGCGCGCGGGTCAAACGAGCCTGCTGGCATCGAGCCTCACACATGCGGTATTGTTCAGCGCAGCCACCACGGCCACGGCATTCGGCAGCTTGTGGCTCTCGCATCATCCCGGCACCGCAAGCATGGGGCGCTTGCTGGCGCTGGCGCTCTCTTGCACGCTCGTCGGCGCGGTCGTGTTCCAGCCCGTGCTGATGGGCAGGCCTCGCGCCGCGCGCGCCGACCAGAAAGAATCACAAGGAATCGATGGATAACCTACGAACCTTTGCCACGGCGTTGACCGCCGCGGCGCTTTTAGTCGGCTGCGCGAGCCCGGATAAGCGAACGGCGGGCGATCCTTTCGAGCCGATGAACCGTGCGATTTTCAAGGTCAACGATACGATCGATCGCACGGTGGCCGTGCCCATCGCGAAGGGCTATCAGAAGGTCACGCCGCACCCGTTGCGCACGGCGATCAGCAACTTCTTCTCGAACCTGGGCGATCTCAACAATTTCGCGAACGAACTGCTGCAGCTGAAGATCACCGACGCGACGCAGGATTTGATTCGCTTTGCGATGAACACGACGTTCGGCATCGGCGGGCTGATCGATTTCGCCTCGCAGGCGCGCTTGCCCAAGCACCATCAAGACTTCGGGCTCACGCTGGGGCGCTGGGGCATACCGTCCGGGCCTTACCTCGTGCTGCCGATCTTCGGGCCTAGCTCGTTCCGCGATGGTGTCGGGCTGGCTGTCGACACGCGCTTCAGCCCGCTGATTTACGCGCCCAACGATTCGCGCCGGCCGCTCTACGCCTTGCAGTTTGTGAGCGCTCGCTCCGATATGCTCGGCGCCACGAACATCCTCGAACAAGCCGCGCTCGATAAATACTCGTTCGTGCGCGATGCGTACACGCAGCAGCGGCGCGCCGCGCTGGGCGCCGATTCGTCGAAGCCGCCGGCGTTGCCCAATTACGGCGACGAGGACGATAGCAGCGCCGCGCCCGCCGCGCCGAACGGAGCGAGTGCGGCGACGGGGGCGAGCTCGGCAACGCCCGCTGAGCCGGCGTCCGGTGCAAGCGCTGCCGTCGCCGCCCCGGCATCGGGAGCGTCGCCGGCTGCGGCTCCCGCCGCCGCATCCGGCGCCTCGGCTGTCGCGCCTGCTTCGGGCGTTCCGCCATTCAATGCGCCTGCCGGCGCGCCACCGTCAAACGGCGTCGACAATAAATAGCAACGCGTAGGAAGACCTAAACCATGTTTCACACGGCTTGTTGTCAGGGGATGTTGAGTTCGACTTTGCATGGGCTCAACCCCTATGCCATAGCCGGGATCGTCGCAGCGCTCATCGTAGGCGGCATGGTGAAGGGAATCGTCAGCATCGGCGTCCCGCTCGTCGCGATGCCGATCCTGAGCCAAATGATGCCCATCAAGCAGGCGGTCTTGCTGCTGTCGATGCCTGTGATCCTCGGCAACATCCCGCAGGCGCTCGAAGGCGGCCAGACACTCGCCACCGCGCGGCGCATCATTGCTCCGCTGATCGGCACGGTGCTCGGCAACATCGTCGGTGTGTCGATTCTGATCTCGCTCGAGCCGCATCATGCACAGGCACTGGCGGGGGCGTTTTTGGCGTTTGCCGCGGCGCTGTTGCTCGCCTCCCCGCGCTTCACGCTCGCGCCGGCTTGGGTGAAGCCTGTGGGCTTCTTGCTCGGCTTCGGCGCGGCGCTGATGGAAAGCATCGCGTCGATCCCCGGGCCGTTGCTGGCCATCTATTTGATTTCTTCCGGCGCGCGCGGCAAGGATTTCACGAAGCAGATGGCGATCATCCTTGTCGTCTCCATCGTGACATTGCTAGTCGCATTCAAAAGCGGCGCGCACGCATCGAGCACCGATCTTGCGATTTCGGCCGCCGCCAGCGTCCCTGTGATCGCCGGCATGCTCATCGCGCGGCCGCTGCGCGACAAGCTGCCGCCGCATGCGTTTCGCGTTGTCGTCTTACTCTTTGTGCTCGGCACAGCCGTTCAGATGATTCGCAAAGCGATGGGCGCGTGACGCAAACGGATCCGTCACGCGACGAGCTATACAGCTCATTCTATTTAGCAAAAATTGCCGATGCGGGCGCCATTCACGGATGGCACCCGTATTTTTTTCTGAGATCATTAATCGCCGCTGACGTAATTTAGAACAATAAATGTCATCGCGCGAATCAAGCGCGCGTTTTGAGCCGAATCGCTATCGATTTCGTCATGCAGGTCTATTAAAATCACCGCCTCCCTCGCGCTGCCGATGGCGCAGCCCTTGCCCTTAAAGGAATGGCGGAATGACGTCCGATACGCTTTTCGACGCCCTCTATTACGGGGCCGCTCAACGCAATCGCCTTCTCAAGCTCGATACGCCGCTCGGCGCCGATTGGCTGGCGCCCCTCCAGGCAAAGGGCGCCGCCCGGCTCGGCCGCGATTACGAATTCATCGTCGACGCCGCCTCCATTCACGGCAACGAAATCAAGATCGACGCATTAATTGGGCAACCCGTGACGTTATGGCTGCAGCAAACCGATGGCAGCTATCGGCCTTACCACGGATACGTGCATGCGTTCAGCCGATTGGGCGCGGATGGATCGCTTACTTACTACCAATTGCGGTTTTCGTCGTGGATGTATTTCCTGCGGCTGCGCCGCGATATGCGCGATTGGCAAGAGCAAACGGGCGAGCAAATCCTCGCCGACGTGTTCGATCAGCATCCGCAGGCGCAAGGGGCTTATCGATTCGATTTGCGGCAGCCGATGCCCCACTATTCGAACCGCGTGCAATGGGAATTCGACTGGAATTTCGTCCACCGCAGCCTCGAAGAGGCAGGCGTGTTCGGCCGCTTCGAGCAAGCGCCGGACGGCAAATCCCATACGCTCGTGCTCGTGGACGATGCCTATCTGATGCCGGCGCTCGAGCCGAAGACGGTCGAGTTTCGTCGCACGGGATTGCGCGAGGAAGCCGACGGCCTCGCGCAATGGAAAGAACAGCAAGCGATTCAAAGCGCGACGCTGACCACCCGCACGTTCGACTACAAGCGGCCCGATTTACCGAAGGAAGCCACGAGCGCGATCAACGCCCGCGAGGACATCCCCGCGCAAGGCGAAGTGTATGACTACACGGGCGCCTACACGTGGGGGCAGCGCGATCGCGGCGATCATCAAGCGAGTGTTCGCACCGAAGCTTGGCAATCGCAAGCCAAGCGCTATCACGGGATTGGCAGCCTGCGTCATGCAAGCCCGGGGTACTGGTTCACGCTGACGGGCCATCCGGTACACGATCGCGAGGCGGAGCAAGACCGCGAATTCGCCATCATCGGCACGACTTGGGCGATCCGTAACAATCTGCCCGGCATGGACGGTGTCGCCGATTTTCCGGAAAGCTTGCAGTCCGACATCAAGCACACGGCGGCCACGAGCGTCGGCGGCGTCACGGTCAAGCACGCCGACGGAAGCGAAGGCTTCTTTCAGGTCGAAATCGAAGCGCAACGGCGGCGCACGCCGTTTCGCAGCCCGCTCGAACATCAGAAGCCCGTCATGCAGCTGCAGACGGCGATCGTCGCCGGCCCCAATGATGAAGAGATCTACACCGATGCGTTGAACCGCGTGAAAGTATGGTTCCCGTGGAATCGGCGCAACGAAGGCGACGAAGGCGCTTCGGTTTGGGTCCGCGCCGCCTTCCCCGATGCCGGCAGCGAGCGCGGCGGGCACTATCCGTTGCGCAAGGGCGACGAAGTCATCATCGGCTTCATGGGCGGCGATTGCGACCGGCCGGTGATCCTGAGCCGCATGCATGGCGGCGCCACGCCGCCGACGTGGCATACGCACGGCTTGCTGTCGGGGTATCGATCGAAAGAATATGCCGGCAGCGGGTTCAATCAACTGGTGATGGACGACGCCACCGGCCAAAACCGCATCCACCTGTACTCGACGAGCGCCGATTCGCATCTGCACCTTGGCTATCTCGTCGATCACACGAACAATACGCGCGGCGCCTATCTCGGCAGCGGCTTCGATCTGAAATCGAATGCTTATGGCGCGATTCGAGCGGGGCAAGGGCTGTATGTCTCGACGTACGCCAAATCGTCGGGGGGCCAACCGCTGGACGTCAGCGAATCGCAGCGTCAACTGATCAATGCCGAGAGCATTGTCGAGGCGCTATCGCAGGCAAGCGAGCAGCATCAGGCCGAAAGCCTCAAAGATGGCTACGAAGCGATGCGCGCCTATACGGATGCGACGCAAAAGAGCGTCGCGGGCGCAGCATCAAGCAGCGGACGCACAGCCGGGGGCGGTACCGGCAACGCCAACGGATTCGATCAGCCGGTGCTGCTATTCGGCAGCCCCGCAGGCATTGGCTTGTCGACGCAGCAATCGGTTCACGTATCGGCCACGGATCACGTGAACTTCGCCAGCGGCCAAAGCATGCATATCGCGGCGGGGAAATCGTTACTGGCTAGCGTCGGCGACAAGCTCAGCCTGTTCGTCCAAAACGCAGGCATGAAACTGTTCGCCGCGAAGGGCAAGGTGGAAGTCCAAGCGCAATCCGACAACATCGAGCTCACCGCGCAGAAGGGCGTGAAAATCATTTCGTCGAGCGATTCGATCGAGATCGCAGCCGATCAAGGCATCGTGCTGACGAGCGGTGGCGCTTATATCAAGATCGCCGGCGGCAACATCGAGATTCATGGGCCTGGGACGGTGGACGTCAAAGGGGCGCAGCGGTTATTCAACGGCCCGGCGAGTATGGGTTATCCGCTGCCCTCGTCCAGGCCCGACGCGCCAGGGCAGTTGGAGCTGTTGCATCACTATGCGAACGCGGAAGCGGTGAAAGGCGGGGCGTTCTCGGTGTTCGATTCGAATGGCGCGCTACTCAATAAAGGGGCGCTCGATGCGAGCGGACACACAATCGTGAGCGGATTGCCCGCAGGTGTCGTGCAGGTCAAGTTCGGCGACGATCCGCGCAAGCAGGATCAAACGGCGAGCAAGTTCAAGACGCCGCAGTGGCCGGCTAAGGATCAAGGCGATGGTGGCGATAGTAGTAGCGGCGGCGATGGCGTTGCGGGAGCCGCTGGTGGCGGCGATCAGGCGGTCGCAAACACGAGCAATCCGCTGGGCGGTTTGATGTCCGCTTCAAACGGTGCGGGTAACGCGGCGGGCGGTTTGCCTGGGTTGGCGGGGTTGGGGTCACCATCGGCCGGTGGCGCGTCTTCGCTGTTGGGCACGGCGATGGGTAAAGGCGAGAGCTTCGCCGAGCAAGCCATCGCGAAAGTGCTGCCTGCCGGCGCGCAAGGCGCGCTTTCGCATGTCGGCCAGATCGGCGCCGCGGCGCCGGCGCTCGGTCATTTGATGCAAGGTGGGCTGGGTGGCATTTCGTTGCCGAAATTGGGGTGATCGTTAGCTCAGTAGTCCTTATTAATCGACAAGAAAGTACAACGACGCCATGGCCGACGCGACCGTCTTACAACCGAAACCGACCGACACCTTCGTCTCGCCGCTGATCCGCCTGACGCCCGAGGATGTGAACTCGGCGATTCATTCGCTCGACCTCTGGCTGCAAAAGATCAGCGGCGGATTGATCACGGTTAGCCGCTTGGAGACGGTCGCGCAAAGCGTGCCGGTGCTCAGCAACATCTTCGCCGCTGTTGATGCGGTGATGGATATCAAGGCGATGGTCGAGCATGGCGATAAGCCGATCGAAGTCTTTGATTGGCTCAATCTCGGGCTCGATTTGATCGGCATCGTGCCGATTCCGTTGGGGACGGCCGAGTTGAGGTTGGGTGCGCGGCCGATGCTCAAGCTCGTGCGCGAGAACGTCGTGCAAAGCGGCAAGGCGGCGATGGAAGCGGGAGCGCAGGTGCTGAGCACCGCCGTGGTCGATGCG
>Ga0157369_10002492_pt1 | contig 22063 bp, 22 predicted proteins | sample C25metaG_FD_113461 | JGI IMG/M metagenome (GOLD analysis project Ga0157369, IMG submission 113461) | Corn rhizosphere microbial communities from Kellogg Biological Station, Michigan, USA - C2-5 metaG | ecosystem: Host-associated > Plants > Roots > Rhizosphere > Soil | place: USA: Michigan...
ACGGTGGTCGCCGGATTCTCCTCGGGCGAGCTCAATGCTTATCGCTACGAAAACGGGCGGCAGGTGTGGCAGGACACGCTCCAGCGGACCAGCATCCGCACCAGCGTTTCGTCGCTGACCGACATCGACGCCGACCCCGTCATCGACAATGGCCAGGTCTTCGCCATCGGTGCGGGCGGGCGAATGGTGGGATTAGATCTGGTGTCCGGCCAGCGCCTTTGGGAACTCAATGTCTCCGGCATATCGACGCCATGGGTCGCGGGCGACTGGGTGTTCGTCGTCACGCAGGACGCAAAGCTGCTATGCATCTATCGCCAGAACGGACACATCCGCTGGATCAACCCGCTTCCTCAATATGAAAACGCCAAGGCGAAGCGGGGCGACATCGATTATTCCGGTCCCATCCTCGCCGGCAACCGGCTGATCCTCACGGCGTCGAATGGGCAGGTCATTCAGGTCGACCCGTCAACCGGGAATTTTCTGTCGCAGTTCAATATTGGCGCTCCGGTCAGCCTGCCACCGATCGTCGCCAATTCAACGTTGTACATTTTCGACGATCAAGCGCGGCTTCACGCCTACCGTTAGGGAGTCGCGGCGCGTTCAACGCGCTGCTATCGCCAGCCCATGCCCCTTCCGACCGTCGCCATCGTCGGCCGGCCCAACGTCGGCAAATCCACGCTGTTCAACCGGCTGGTCGGAAAGCGGCTGGCGCTGGTCGACGACCAGCCCGGTGTGACTCGCGACCGGCGGGAGGGAGACGCGAGCCTGCTTGGCCTCGAATTCCGGGTGATCGACACGGCGGGATTCGAGGATGATGATGCACATACGCTTCCGGGTCGGATGCGCCAGCAGACGGAGGCCGCGGTTCGGGATGCCGACGCGACCCTTTTCCTGATCGACGGGCGCGAGGGCGTCACCCCGCTCGACGAAGAGATCGCGCGCTGGCTTCGCGCCGAAACTACGCCGGTCGCCGTCGTCGTGAACAAGGCGGAGGGGCGCGCGGCCGAAAGCGGAATCCTGGACAGCTATCGGCTCGGGCTTGGCGATCCGATCGCAATCAGCGCTGAGCATGGCGAAGGCGTCGCGGATTTGTTTGAAGCCATCCGCCCGCACGTGGAGCATCAGCATTTCGAGGGGCACGAAGGCGAGTTCGATGCCGATCATCCGCTGAAACTTGCGATCGTCGGCAGGCCGAATGCCGGCAAGTCCACTTTGGTCAACACCATGCTGGGCGAGGAGCGGATGATCACCGGGCCTGAAGCCGGGATCACGCGCGATTCGATCAGCCTCGACTGGACATGGGAAGGCCGCCCGATCCAGCTGGTCGACACTGCGGGCCTGAGGAAGCGCGCCAAAGTCGACGACAAGCTCGAGCGGCTCTCCGCCGCGGATACCAAGCGCGCGATCGACTATGCCGAGGTCGTGGTCCTTTTGCTCGACGCAACCCGCGGTCTCGAATCACAGGACCTGAGGATCGCGAGCCAGGTGATCGAGGAAGGCCGAGCACTGATCATCGCGGTCAACAAGTGGGACGTCGCCGAACATGCGTCGTCGCTGTTCAACGGGATCAAGGAAGCATTGGGCGAAGGCCTCGCGCAGCTTCGCGACGTTCCCCTGCTCACTGTATCGGCCAAGACCGGCAAGGGCATCGACACAATTCTGAAAGTCGCGTTCGAGCTTCACGACGCATGGAACAAGCGCGTGCCGACGGGCGAGCTCAATCGCTGGTTCGAGGGCGCGGTCGACGCCAATCCCCCTCCTGCGCCCAGGGGCAAGCGCATCAAGCTTCGCTACATCACCCAGGTAAAGAGCCGCCCGCCGACCTTCGTCGTGTTCGGCAATCGGCTCGAGGAATTGCCCGAAAGCTATCGCCGCTACCTTCTCAATGCGATGCGCCGCGATCTCGACCTCGGGCCTGTCCCGCTTCGGCTCGATTTCCGCGGACGATCGAACCCGTTCGCCAAGAATCAGGGGCGCCGCTAAGGCAAAGTTTACCCTTTAAGGATTACTCCGGCAGGGGTGGGAACCACAGCCGGAGGCATCCGGCACTTGAGGAGCTTTAAGGTGGCCGACGAGGCTCGCGATATCGTCGATTGGGCACATTTCGAGAAGAGCCGGTCCGAGCTCGGTCCCGGTTTCATTCGAATCCTCAGCTATTTCCGAGAGGACGGCACCAAATCGATTGCCCAGATCGAAGAGGCGATGCGCGAGGAGAATACGGCCGCGCTCGTCCTTCCCGCGCACACCTTGAAGGGCGAGAGCCGCCAGCTCGGCGCCGAGCCGATCGCAAAGATCGCGGAACTGATCGAGACCACGGCCCGCTTCTGCGTCGAGAACGGCCGCTTTCCCGACGAGCTGGTGCCGCAAGTCGTCGAGCTCCGCCATCTCTTTAACGAGACGGTCGCGGCGTTCGACAAAGCCACCAACCCGCTGGTCAGCCGCGGCGGCCCTGCGGGCTTTGGCCGCAAGGTCAGCAATCAGGGCTTCGGGCGGATCTAGTCTTCGCTTTTAGCGGCTTCGGACTGAAGCTGGACGTAATTCTGAATCCCCATCCGGCCGATCATCTCGAACTGGGTTTCGAGCATGTCGACATGATGCTCCTCCGTCGCGAGGACGTCGGTGAATAGGTCGCGGCTGACAAAGTCGTGGACCTTCTCGCAATAGGCCGCGCCGTCGCGGTACATCTGCACCGCCTCATTTTCGGACTCGAGATCGGCTTTGAGGATTTCCTCGACATTCTCGCCGATGCGAAGGCGACCCAGCGCCTGGAAGTTGGGCAGACCGTCGAGGAAGAGGATGCGTTCCGCGAACCGGTCGGCATGCTTCATCTCGTCGATGGATTCGGAGCGCTCGAACTCTGCGAGCTTCTTCACGCCCCAATTGTCGAGCAGCCGGTAGTGAAGCCAATATTGGTTGATCGCCGTCAGCTCGGCCTTGAGCGCTTCGTTGAGCAGCTCGATGACTTTGGGGTCGCCCTTCATGCCGATCTCCGTCGCGGCGCGCGCTCGGCAATGCGTCGGCGGGCGCGATCAGGTCAAGTCAGGCGACGACGCGGAGGTTCGGACGCTTCCCGCGCTCCTCGTCGATCAGCTCCTGCGCATAATCGAGGCAGCATCCGCACACCGGCTCGCAGCCCATCGTCGCATAGGCCGCCTCGGGCGTGCGCGAGCCCTTGCGGGCAGCCTCGCGAATTTCATCCTCACGGATGACGTTGCAGGAACAGACAATCATGGCCGCAATATAAAGCTAATGCGACTTATTCGCAACTATGTCCGTCGAAGTTCCTTTCGGATCACCAGCTTGAGGCCGGACCACGTCTCGTCCACCGCACAGACCTTCACGTCGACGAGGCCCATCGGAAGGCAGATTTCGCGGATCGTGTCATCCGTGATGTCGGTCGGGACTTTGGATGCCTTCTTCGGCCAGCTCACCCAGATGAAACCGGTCGGGGCGAGGAGCGGCACGAGCTGGCGCAGCTTCGCTTCGAGCTTGGCGCGCTCGGTGACGAAGATGTGCGCGGCATCGATTGGTGCTTCGGGTGCGTCGAGAAGCCGCAATCGCTGCGTTCCCATTTCTGCCCGGACGCTGTCCGGCATTCCGTCCCACCAGGCGTTCATGCCGTCCTTAAGCGACAGCTTCTTCGCCAGCGGCGTCCCGGAATATCCGGCGGTCATCCCTCGCTCCTCCCTGCGCCAAAGGCGTGGGGAGGGGGACCGCTCAGCGCAGCTGAGTGGTGGAGGGGTTTTGCATCGGCGACGCAAAGTCTGATTATCGAATCCGCGATCTGATCCGGGTCGGCAAGCACCTCCTTTGCGGTGACGCGTAGGACCCCAATCCCTTGCTCGTTCAGCCACGTCGTCCTTCGGTCGTCGCGTTGCGGACGGTCGCCGAAATAATGCGCGGCGCCATCAACCTCGATCGCCAGCCTCGCAGCCGGGCAATAGAAATCGAGAACATAAGGTCCGATCGGATGTTGCCTGCGAAACCGCACTTCCGCCCCACGCAACCGAACCCACAACAGTTTTTCCGGCAGCGACAGCTCCCGCCTGAGCCGACGCGCAGTCTTATACGCTTTGTCGCTCGCGCTCACCGGTGACCCCTCCACCATTCACTCTTCGGTGAATGGTCCCCCTCCCCATTGCTGCGCAATAGGGAGGAGCGGAAAATGTCACCTCGTGGCGCGCGGCTTCAGGTAGCGCGCGGCGATGTAGGCCATCGGGATGCCGACGAGCACGATGTGCGCGAACAGCTGCGTCGCGATCGAAATGGGCTTGGGCGGCAGTGGCGGATGGAAGCGCAGCGGGACGACGACCCAATTCATCACGAAATAGGTCGCGAGGCCGTACATGATGCCCCATTGCAGCGGCTTGGCGAGGAAATGCGGCCGGTGGCGCGCGACCATCATGTAGACCGCCGCCATGATCGCCATCAGCGCGAAATGGACGACGAGGCCGAGGATCGCACCGCTCGTTCCCATGCCGGTCGCCGACGGGAAGGGACCCGAGGCGACGAAGCGGAGCATGTTCGGGATCTCGCGGCCAAACGCCAACGTGAGGATCATCGCGAACAAGATGTCGAGCGTGCCCGAAACGGCAGTCGCGATCGCAATCGGCTTGAACATGGCCCCCCCTGTTTGGCGTTAGAACTCCGGCGTCAGCTCGCTTCCCATCAGCTTGGGGAAGAACCCTTCATGCGCGGCGCGGACGTCGGCGAGGGATAGCCGCTGGCTGTCGTCAGCAACACCGATATAGTCCCCACCCGTAACTCCAGCCCAAAAAGAAGGAACACCGAGTTCCTTGGCGCGCTCAACGAGTCGGTAATCCTCAGGATCAGCAACTGCGACGACATAGCGGCCCTGATCTTCGCCGAACATCTGTGCGCTGAGCGGACCGCCACCTGTCCACGAAATCTCGACGGACGCGCCAATGCCGGCTGCCAGCGCCATCTCAGCTATGGCGATCAGGAGGCCGCCGTCAGAGCAGTCATGAACGGCCGTTGCCCAGCCTTCTTCAATCGCTTGACGCACGAGCTCGGCGACTCGCTGTTCAGTCAGTAGGTCCACGGTTGGTGGGGCACCATCTTCGCTGCCGCAGACTTCACGCAGCCACAGAGACTGTCCCAGATGGCTCCCGCGACTGCCATTCCCGCCGACTAGCCAGAGGTGGTGATTTTCGCCCTTAAACCCAATCGTTGCGCTCTTCTCCCAGTCCTCCAGTAAACCGACGCCGCCGATCGCGGGGGTGGGGAGAATTGCCAGGCTCGACCCATCCTCGTTCTTGGTCTCATTGTAGAGGCTGACGTTGCCGCTCACGACGGGGAAGTCGAGCGCTCGGCAGGCTTCGGCTATGCCTTCGACGCAGCCGACGAACTGGCCCATGATCTCGGGCCGCTGCGGGTTGCCGAAGTTGAGGCAATTGGTGATCGCGAGTGGCTTGGCACCCACCGCGCAGAGGTTGCGATAGGCTTCCGCGACCGCCTGCTTTCCGCCTTCGACGGGATCGGCATAGCAATAGCGCGGCGTGACGTCGGTGGTGATCGCCAGCGCCTTCTTGGACCCATGCACGCGCACCACCGCGGCATCGCCGCCGGGGCGCTGAACCGTGTCGCCACCGACCTGCTGGTCGTACTGTTGCCAGACCCAGCGGCGGCTCGCGATGTTGGGCGAGGCCATCAGCTTCAGGAGGTCCGCCGCGATGTCGGTGCTTTCGGGAATGTCGGTCAGCGGCTCGGGCGGCTTCGGGATAGCGTAGGGCCGCTCGTAGCAGGGCGCTTCGTCGGCAAGCGGGCCGAGAGGAATGTCGCACACGACCTCGCCGTTGAACTCGAGCACCATATGGCCGGTGTCCGTGACTTCGCCGATGACCGCGAAATCGAGCTCCCACTTGCGGAAGATCGCCTCGGCCTCGGCTTCGCGGCCGGGCTTCAGCACCATCAGCATGCGCTCCTGGCTCTCGGAGAGCATCATCTCGTAGGGCGTCATGCCGGTTTCGCGGCAGGGCACCTTGTTCATGTCGAGCCGGATGCCGGCGCCGCCCTTCGACGCCATCTCGACCGACGAGCTGGTGAGGCCGGCGGCGCCCATGTCCTGAATCGCGACGATGGCGTCGGTCGCCATCAGCTCGAGGCAGGCCTCGATGAGCAGCTTCTCGGTGAACGGGTCGCCGACCTGGACGGTCGGGCGCTTTTCCTCGCTGTCCTCGGCGAAGTCGGCGGATGCCATGGTCGCGCCGTGGATTCCGTCGCGCCCGGTTTTCGAGCCGACATAGACGATCGGGTTCCCGATGCCGCTGGCGGCCGAGTAGAAAATCTTGTCGGTCTTCGCGATGCCGACGGTCATCGCGTTGACGAGGATGTTGCCGTCGTAAGCCGCGTCGAAATTTACCTCGCCGCCGACGGTCGGAACGCCCACGCAATTGCCGTACCCGCCGATGCCGGCGACCACGCCCGCGACCAGATGCCGCGTCTTCGGATGATCGGGCCGCCCGAAACGCAGCGCATTCATGTTCGCGACCGGCCGCGCACCCATGGTGAAGACGTCGCGGAGGATTCCGCCGACTCCCGTCGCGGCGCCTTGGTACGGCTCGATGTAGGACGGATGGTTGTGGCTCTCCATCTTGAAGATCGCCGCGTCGCCGTCGCCGATGTCGATCACTCCGGCATTCTCGCCCGGCCCCTGGATCACCCAGGGTGCCTCGGTCGGGAGCTTCTTCAGGTGGACGCGTGAGCTCTTGTAGCTGCAATGCTCCGACCACATGACCGAGAAGATGCCGAGCTCGACGAGGTTGGGTTCGCGGCCGAGACTCTTCAGGACGCGATCATATTCTTCGGGCGAGAGGCCATGCTCTGCGACGACGTCGGGGGAGATCATGGCGGGCGGATAGAAGGTTCGTGTAGATTTTCCAGCCCCAAGCGGCATAGTACGAATCGGAGTAATAGGGAGGAGCGTCGTGATGTTGCTGTTGCTTGCCGCGGTTTCGATGAGCTCACCGTCGGTTGTCGATGCCGAGCGTGCCTATGCCGCAATGGCGCAGAAGAAGGGGCAGTGGACGGCTTTTCGTGCGACCGCGGCGCCCGGCGCCGTGATGTTCGTTCCCGATCCCGTCGATGCGGCGGAGTTCCTCAAGGACCGCAAGGACCCCGCGGTCGCGGTTAAATGGCAGCCCGCGCAATCCTATCTCTCGTGTGACGCCAAGACGGGCGCGAATTTCGGACCGTGGCAGCGGCCCGACAGTGTCGGTTACTTCACGACGGTCTGGACGCGCACCGGCCGCGCGTGGCGATGGAATGTCGATTTTGGAGATGGCCTGAAGGCCGCGCTGCCCGCTGCTTCGGCCAGGCTCACACCGCGCCGAGCCTCGTGCCGGGCGACCAAGCCCGCCCTGCTCCCGAGGCTCAGCACAGTCAGCAAGTCGGGCAGCGGTTCCAGCGCCGACCACAGCCTCGAATGGACTTGGCGCGTCGAGAAGGACGGAAGCCGCCACTTCCTCGTCTATCTGTGGAACGGCCGCTCCTACGACACGGTGGTCGACCGCACTATCGCAGCAGAATGATCGGCGTGGGGCGAGCGGAGCCCGGACTGCGGTCAGCGGCCTTGGAGCGACTCCGGCAACGGCAGTATTGAAGCAGCACCGGAGGGGTCCCCAAGCGACGGAGCAAGGCAATGACCAAGCCAATTCCCGAAGGGTACCGCAGCGTAAACGTCATCCTGACAGTCGATGATGGCGCGAAAGCGATTGATTTCTACAAGCAGGCATTCGGCGCGAAGGAGATTTCGCGGCTGCCGATGGGCGACAAGATCGGCCACGCCGAGCTACAGATCGGCGATACCCGGATCATGCTCAACGACGAATTCCCCGATCACGGGAATCTCGGGCCCAAGGCACGCGGCGGAACGCCGGTCGGCTTGCTGATCTACACCGACGATGTGGACTCGGCTTTCCGCAAGGCGATCGATGCCGGCGGAACGCAGACGATGCCGGTGGCGGACCAATTCTGGGGCGACCGGATGGGAAGCCTGACCGATCCGTTCGGCCATAAGTGGAGCATCGCAACCCATGTCGAGGATGTTCCGCCGGAGCAGTTCGCTGAACGCATGGCCAAGTCGCAGCAGCAACAGCAGCAGGCGCAGCCCGAAACTGTTTAATCCGATCTAAGGCGACGGCCGTTCAGAGATCGTGACGAACGAACTTCTCGCCCGAGAAGATGAATGTCTGTGGGCGGCCGTCGATGAAATTGGCGAATGAGCCGCGCTCAGGCGACCAGCTCTCGTCGCCGATGCGCCACAGGTTCTTTCCGATCGGCGTCATCGGCATTTCGGTGCCGAGCCACAGCCTGCCGCCACGTTCGACCACCGCAGAAAGGCCGAACCACGGGCTGTCGTTGATGTAGCGGCCCGCAAGCTTGGCAAGCACCGGGTTGGATCGGGGCAGCTGGGCAGCGCTTCCCGCGCGGAGATAGGTCGAGGGCCCCCAGTTCGCGGCAGCGACCGCTTTGCCATTGCGCTCGAACATCAGCGTGTAGGCACGGAACGCCGGGTGCGTCGTTCGGAACAGGTCGCCGCTCCAGGGCTGGAGGGCTGCGGACTGGCCATTGGCGGCGATCGTCAGCGGGCTTCCTGCGCGAACCTCGAACTCGCCCGCTGGCCCGGAATAATGGCCGATGTACGCTGCTGCATTCGCAAGTGGCGTCTCGAGCGAAGGAGGAGCGGGCAGGGGCCGTCCCGCTCTGGCATTGGTGAGCGTATCGACCGCGAATTGGGTGAGCAGCCGTGGACGATATTCGGCGTAGGCGCTGAGCGTCGAACTGGCGAACGCGCCGACCCCGCTGGCCACATCGACATGGAAGGATGAGGAGAAGCTCACCATGCCGCCGGTGTGGTGGAGATAAGACCGGCCGCCCGAGCCGACGTGCATCAGCCCATTGCCGTAGCTCATTCCCCGCGCGTCGCTCGGCACCGCATGGCTCGTATAGGCTCGCCCAAGCGCCGGCGGCAGGCCTAGCCCGCCGCGCCCTTGCGCAGCGTTTGCGAGCGATCGAAGCAGCTTCGTCATGTCGTCGGCGGTGGAAGCGATGTTCCCCGCGCCGAAGGTGACGTCGACCCAGGCTGCGGGTGCGAGCGGCACCCCGAACGCGAACGGCAGCTCGTCGGCCGCCTCGTAGCCCTGGGCATAAGCGAGCCGATCGTCGCCGATGATCGCACCATGCGAGCGGCGCATTCCGAGCGGTGCGAAAATCCGCTCCTCATTGAGGCGGTCGAGCGGCTTTTCGCCCAGATGCTCGATCAGCTTCCCGAGGATGTCGTAGCCGGTGTTGGAATAATGCCAGTGCGCGCCGGGCGCATAAGCGGTCCAAAGGCCGCCCTCGGGAAAGGTCGGGGCATCGCCGGGGATGCCGGCGACATGGTCGAGCAGATGCTGGACCTCGATCGCATTGCCGGCCGGGAGCGGGATCGCCGGAAGCAGAGCGCTGATCCGGTCGGTGAGCTTAACCCGTCCCTCCGCAACGAATTGGTGAAGGATCGCGGCGTTCATCAGCTTGCTGATCGAGCCGACCTGAAAAAGCGTATCGGGGGTGATCGGGGTTCGCGCGTCGGCGTTGGCGTAGCCGAAGTTCATCACCGTGCTGAACCCGTCCGGCGTCGTCACGCCGAGAGTCATTCCGGGAAGCCGGAAATGGTCGAGATGCGCCTGGCCGTAGGCGCGGATCGCGGCAAGCGCGCCGGCGAACTTCGCCTCCTGCGCAAGCGCCGGCGCGGCCAACTGACTTCCGAAGGCGAAGCTCAGCGCTCCGCCGGCAAATGCGCGCCTCGTGATCAACATCAATCTTCCCCTCCGCGGCCGCTGTTCAGGGCCACGGGAGGAGAGTCAAGCGAGCGGGGTTAAGCCTTGCAGCTCTGCGCGGGGTGGCCAGGAACCTCGATCTTCGCGGTCGACGCGGTGGCCGAACCTTCGATCGAATAGCCGCCGGCGGCAGTCATCGGCTGACCGGCTTCCGGTGCCACGACCTGGACCAGCGGAGCATCCTTCCCGGGATGGACGTTCGCAGACTTGTTGTCGGACAGATAGTCGACCGTCACCACATTATTGTCTGCGCAGCGGTAGATTTTCGTCGCGATGATCGACGGCGGAAGCGCGACCGGGCCATTGGCGGCGACGTTCGTTGAATCATTGTCGCTGACGTTCGGGCCAGCGACAATCGTGTGGTTTTCCTTGTTGCAGCCGGCTAGCGCGGCGGCAGCAGCAAGCGTGAGGAGGAAGGTGCGAGTCATACCATGCCCCTTTGCGAGCTTGTCGTTAACCGTCAAGGGCACGCGCTTGCATATCGTCAAAGCGGGACATAGCTTCGACGACCAGTATGGCTAACCACGCCAGCAGCAGTGCCCAGCGCATTCGAATTGGATTGACGGGATTGGCTTTCGCTTTCCTGCTGGTCCTGCTCGGCTCGATCATCAGCCGCTCCAGCCATGGTGGTGCGGGCAATGCCGCTCAGCAGGTAACGGCCAACGAGCCGAGCGAGCCGCTTGCCGAACTCGGCGTCGCCCCTGGGGCGCCATCCGAAGACACGACGAACAATAGTGTAGCCAAGAAGAAATGATCCGCTCGCGCACGGGCGCGTTGTTCGGCATTGCGGCAGCAATCCTCGCCGTAGCCGTGCTTGCGATTGTGTTGACCGGAAGAGGTCCGAAGCCGCTATCGCCGCGTCCGCCGAGCGAGCGCCCAACGCTGCTGCTGCTCACCAGCCTGCCGCTGATGTTCGGCGAGGGCTTTTCCCTGCAGCAGAACGGCTCGCCGGCGCTGGCTGCGTTGCGCAGCCGCTATCGAGTCATTGCGGTCAGTGTCGCCGATCCGCCGGAACTTGCGAAGGGCAGGCTGCTTCTCATGGCTCAGCCGCTCGCACAGCCGCCGGAGGATCTCGTGGCGCTGGACCAATGGGTTCGAAGAGGAGGGCATGTGCTTCTTCTCGCCGATCCGATGCTCGAATGGCCGAGCCAGCGGCCGCTCGGCGACCCGCTTCGACCGCCGCCAATGTTCATGGACACGGGCCTGCTCGCGCATTGGGGAGTGACGCTCGATGCGCCTGACGAGCGCGGGCCGGAAGTACGGAAGCTCGGTGGCTTCGATGTGACGACTGTGTCGCCCGGGCGGCTTTCAGGAAAGTGCAAGACCAGCTCCGACGCGCTGGTAGCGCATTGCGCGATCGGAAACGGGCTGGCGACAATCGTGGCGGATGCGGACCTGCTCGACATCGCCGCGCAAGGTTCGCGAGGGGCGCACAATCTCGACGGTGTGCTTCAGGAACTGGCGGAACTGGATCCGCGGTGATTCGACCAAATCACAGACTTATCCACAGGCAAAACAACAATAAGATCGGCCGAATGAGGCGAATGGAAAGCCGTCAGAAACCGCCGAAAACCGGCATTTTCCATGAAATCCCATTATAACCCATAGAATCCCATTGTATCCCGTCGCGCCTTGAGTTACCTACAAGGGCTGTAGCGCGGGGGGCTAACCCGTTGATTCGAGCCTGACGCGGATGTGCACGACGGTGCGCTTCCGCGAACGACGCTCCCCGCGCTGCGAACGGGGAGTGTTTGGGCGTGGCGCTAGAGCATCTGTTTCAGGGCAGCGCACTGAACGCGGTCGACGCAAAGGGCCGCGTCTCCATTCCCGCATTCCTTCGCTCGGTGATCGAACGCCGCGGCGATGCTCGCACGATCGTGCTTGCCAAGCATGAGGCCTTCCCGGCCTTGAGCGCCTACGATCCCGGCTACGCGGCGCTGAAGCATTCCAAGCTCGAGCGGCTGCTCGAGAAGGAAGAAACCAGCCCGGACGCGCAGCTCGAATATCAGCAGCGCAACCTCATGGCCTTCGCGGCCACCGAAGAGGTTCCCTACGACAGTTCCGGCCGCATACTCATGCCCCCGATGATGCGGCGGAAGGGCGAGATCGGCGATCTCGCCCTATTCCTCGGCACCGGCGAGACGTTCCAGATCTGGAACCCGGAGCTGCTGCTCGCCGACAAGCGCATTCCCGAGGATTTGAAAGACATCGCCCGCTTCCGCCTCGAAGAGCGGAGGGGGTCATGACCAGCACCGGTGCGAAACAGGCCCCACATGTGCCGGTGCTGGTCAATGAAGTGATTGGCGCACTTGCCATCCGCGACGGCGATACGGTCGTCGACGGTACGTTCGGAGCAGGCGGCTACACCCGCGCCATGCTCGCGGCGGGTGCGGGACGAGTGGTGGCTTTTGATCGCGACCCCGAGGCGATCGAAGCCGGACGGACCCTCGTGCCGCACCCGTCGCTTACCCTCATCGAGGAGCGGTTCAGCCAGATGGACCGCGCTCTCGCAGCGCGCGGCATCGTCCAGGTCGACGCTATCGCGCTCGATATCGGCGTCAGTTCGATGCAGATCGACCGCGCCGAGCGCGGTTTCTCGTTCCAGGCGGACGGCCCGCTCGACATGCGCATGTCGAAGTCGGGGCTGACCGCCGCCGAGTTCCTGAATACGGCCAACGAGGCCGAGATCGCCCGGGTCCTGCGCGACTATGGGGAGGAGCCGCGCGCCCGGGCGATCGCCCGCGCAATCGTTGCCGCGAGACCGGTCGAAAGGACGGCGGAGCTTGCGGCGATCGTTCGCCGCGCCGCCGGCTTCCGCCAGGGCCAGAAGAGCGATCCGGCGACCCGTACCTTCCAAGCGGTTCGGATTCATCTCAACGCCGAGCTCGACGAGCTCGAAGAGGGTCTCGAAGCCGCCGAACGTGCACTCGCGCCGGGCGGCCGGCTCGCCGTCGTCACCTTTCACAGCCTCGAAGACCGGATCGTGAAGCGCTTCTTCCGCGAACGCAGCGGGGGATCGCCAGCCGGTTCGCGCCACCGTCCTGCGCTGAGGGACCCGAACGAACCGACGTTCGAACGGGTCGCGAAGCCGGTTTCCCCGACGGAGCGCGAACTGGCGGCGAATCCGCGCGCTCGCTCGGCGCGCCTCAGAAGCGCGACCCGGACTTCGGCCCCACCTCGGAAGGAAACACTGCAATGAGTGGCCGAAGCTTTGGCTCCCTGTTCATGGTCGCGAGCTGCGCCGGAGCAGCGCTCGGCTGTTACCTCGTTTCGCTTCGCGTGGCTTCGGAGCGCGCGTCGCTCGAGGATGTGGAATCGCAGATCGTGTCCACTCAGCGCGACCTTCGGGTGATCCAGACCGAGATCGGAACGCGCGGACGTCTGTCGCAGCTCGAGCGGTGGAACGCAGGCGCGTTCGCCCTGACTGCCCCTGGCGCAAACCAGATCCTCCAGGGCAGCGTCGAGCTCGCGAAGCTCGTCCAGCCGCAACGCCAGGTCGATTTCCAGGCGCCGGTGGTGTTCGCCGCCGCTCCGGCGCCGCAGCCGGCCAAGCCGCTTGCTGAACCGGCGGCTCCGGATTCCGCTGCGCAGGCAGCAATGCCGCCGAGCTCAATGATCCACCAGGCAAGCTTGAAAACCGAGACGCGCGAGGTCCCGGCAAGAACGGTCGCTGAATTGCCCCAGCCGATCGGCCAAAAGTCCGCAGACAAGCCGGTTACGGCGGCGAAGCCGGCTCAACATTCGTCAGCGGATAAACCGGGCCTCGCGGCCGCCCAATCCAAGGCGCCGAAAGCAATTGCTCCGGCGCAGTTCGCGGACGCCAAGATTTCACGCAAGAAATCCGTGGATAAGCCGGCACTTGACGCGGCCAAGCCGATGACAAAGCGGGTCGAGCTTGCGAAGACCGATCCGCTTGCTCCGCTACCGGAGAAGCATTCAGGCAGAACCAAGGAAACACCTACCGGCCGATGAACGCTCCGCAGCCCGCTCTCGTCGCGCCACGGCCCGAGCGGCTCCGACTTGTCGGCCAGCGGCGGCAGATGCTTGCCGTCATGCACCAGCGCTTGATGTTCGGGATGCTCGTCTATGCCGGGTTGGTCGCGCTGATCGCTCTACGCATTCTCTATCTGGCGGCCTTTGGAGATCACGCCGGCCGCAAGGAAGAGCTGACCGCGTTCATCCCTGACCGCGGCGACATCCTCGACCGCGACGGCCAACCTCTCGCCCGGACGATCGATGCGTGGACGATTGCGGTGCACCCGAACAAGGTGATCGGCGACAAGCTGGCGCTTGCTCAGAGGCTCGCGCAGCTGATGCCCGAGCACAGCCCCGAGCAATATTTCGCGCTCCTTCGCTCGGACAAGACCTTCTTCTACCTCCGCCGCCGTGCATCGCCCGAGCTCGTCGAGGCGGTGAACGCAATCGGCGAACCCGGCCTCGCGATCGAGCGCGAGCCCGACCGGCTCTATCCGCAGACCACGCTCGCGGCGCATGTCATCGGATTCACAGGCATCGATGGGCATGGCGGCGCGGGCGTCGAGCGTGCGTTTGATTCCTACCTAAACGATCCGAGCACGCGCGGGACGCCGCTGGTCCTGTCGATCTCGAGCAAAGTGCAGCAAGCGCTCGAAGCCGAGCTTGGCGATGCGCTTCAGCATTTCTCGGCGATCGGCGCGGCGGGCGTCGTCATGGACGTCCACACCGGCGAAATCCTGGCGATGACTTCGCTGCCGAGCTTCAACCCGAACGCCCCGGGACAAGCGACGCCCGACCAGATGTTCAACCGGGCGACGCTCGGCGTGTTCGAGCTGGGATCGACCTTCAAGCCGTTTACGCTGGCGATGGCGATGGATTCGGGTGTGGTTTCCGGCCCGGGCCAGATCATGAACTGCCCCGAGGTCCTGCCGGCTTACGGCCACCTCGTCCACGACACCCATCCGTTCGGCCGTCAATGCTCGATCGCCGAAGTCATGATGGAAAGCTCGAACATCGGAATGGCGCAGATTGCCGACAAGCTCGGCACCGAGCGGCAGAAGGCGTGGCTCAAGAAGATGGGCTTCCTCGACCGCGTCGAGACCGAGCTCAAGGAGCGCGGACGCCCGCTGACTCCCGGATCGCGCTGGGGTCCGTTCGAGACGATGACGATCGGCTTCGGCCAGGGCATCGCCGTCGCGCCGCTTCAGCTGGCGATGGGTTACGCGACCCTGTTCGACGGGGGTGTGTATCATCGCCCAACGATCCTGAAGGTCGGCCCCGACCATCCGCTGTCGCCGGGAAGGCGAGTGTTCAGCGCCGACACGAGCTACCGCATGCGCTCGCTGCTGCGCCTGGTGGTGATGAAGGGCACGGGCCGGAAGGCCGACGCGCCTGGCTACCGCATCGGCGGCAAGACCGGGACCGCGCAGAAGATCATCAACGGCCGCTATAGCCAGTCGATCAACCTCACGAGCTTCGCCGGCGTCTTCCCGATGGACGACCCGCGCTACGTGATCGTCGTCATGCTCGACGAGCCGAAGGCGACGCCGGAGACCTACGGCTTCACCACCGCGGGCTGGAACGTCGCGCCGGTCGTCAGCCGCACTGTCAGTCGCATTGCTCCGATGCTAGGCGTCGCTCCCGATATGAACCGCGAACCGAACATGGGCGAAGTGCTGCCGTACGTTCAGGAAGCGAAGAAACAAGATTCGAGCAAGGACTGAGCGGCGTGAAATTGCGGGACATCGCCGACGTCGATAGTGATTCCATCGTGACCGGCTTTGCGATCGACCATCGCAAGGTCGCGCGCGGAAGCGTGTTCGGGGCGTTCAAGGGCGCGGTCTTCAGCGGGGAGGATTTCATCGGCCAGGCGGTGGATCGCGGGGCGGTGGCTGTCGTGGCGCGGCCCGAAGCGCCGGTAACCGAAGTGCCGCTTCTTGCCGACGAAGAGCCGCGGAGATTATTCGCGGAGCTCGCCGCGAAGTTCTACGCGCCTTATCCCGATACCGTCGTCGCGGTCACCGGCACGAACGGCAAGACTTCGACCGTGGAAATGACGCGCCAGATCTGGCGCATGTCCGGGCATCGCTCGGCGTCGATCGGGACTCTTGGAGTCACCACGTCGGACGACCAGGTGAAGACTGGGCTTACCACCCCGGACATCGTCACTTTCCTTCACAACATGGCGGGCCTCAAGCGGATGGGGATGAGCCATGTCGCTTATGAGGCATCGAGCCACGGGCTCGACCAACACCGCTGCGAAGGCGTGCCACTCGCCGCCGCGGCTTTCACCAACTTCAGCCGCGACCATCTCGATTACCACGAGACGATGGACGCTTATTTCGAAGCCAAGGTGCGGCTGTTCGATGAGCTGCTCGAACCCGGAAAGCCGTCGGTGATCTGGACTGACGATCCGAAGTCGGGCGAGGTCATCGAACGGTCGACAGCCCGTGGTCACAAAGTGCTGACCGTCGGCCGAAAGGGCGAGAGCATTCGCCTGATCGAACAGGCGCCGACGCCGCTTGGACAGACACTTGTGCTGGAGCATGGCGGCAAGTCGTATCGTCTCGCGCTGCCGCTGATTGGCGCCTACCAGGCGTCGAACGTGCTGACCGCCGCGGGACTGGTGCTAGCCACTGGCGGAATGTGGGATTCGATCTTCTCGGCGATGCAGCGGGTGGCGCCCGTTCGTGGACGCCTCGAGCGTGCCGTGATCAGCCGCGCCGGCGTGCCGGTCTACATCGATTACGCGCACACGCCGGACGCGCTCGAAGCTGCGATCGCTGCGCTTCGACCGCATGTCGAAGGCCGCCTGATCACGGTCTTCGGGGCTGGCGGCGATCGAGATCAAGGCAAGCGCCCGGAAATGGGCGCAGTCGCGATCCGCATGGCCGACATCGTGATCGTCACCGACGACAATCCGCGAAGCGAGGATCCGGCGGCGATCCGCTCGGCGATCATGGCGGGCGCCCCCGGCGCGACCGAGGTCGGCGGGCGGCGCGAGGCCATTGCCGAAGCGATCCGCATCGCCCGCGATGGCGATATCGTGCTGGTCGCTGGCAAGGGGCACGAGACCGGACAGATCATCGGCGACCGTGTCCTTCCGTTCGACGATGCTCTGGTGGCGCGGGAGTGCGCGGCTTGAGCGCTCTCTGGACCTCTACGCTCCTCCTTGCGAGCGCAGCTCGTGGGGAGAGGGACCATCGAACGCAGATTCGATGGTGGAGGGGTTTGCGCCGACCCCTCCACCACTGCCTTCGGCAGCGGTCCCCCTCCCCATCGCTGCGCGATAGGGAGGAGCGGTAGTGACTCCCCTCTGGACTTCCGACGAAATCGCCGCCGCGACCGGCGGAACCGCGAGCGCTTCGTTCGAAATCACCGGCGTGACCTTTGACAGCCGCGAGGTGGGCCCGGGCGACCTGTTCGTCGCGATGCCAGGCACCGTCTATGACGGGCACAAGTTCGTCGAAGCGGCCTTCGCTGCCGGCGCTGCTGGAGCAATCGTCTCCCAACCTGTCGATGGTCCGCACGTCCTCGTCGAAGACACGTTCCCCGCGCTCAAGGCGCTCGCTCGAGCTTCGCGCGAACGCAGCCGGGCGACGATCTTCGGAGTAACCGGTTCGGTCGGAAAGACGAGCACCAAGGAAGCGCTCTACGCAGCGCTCGACCGCAACCGGCCCGGCAAAGTCCATCGTTCGGTCAAGAGCTACAACAACCACACCGGCGTCCCGCTCAGCCTCGCGCGAATGCCGCGCGACTCGGAGTTCGCGGTGCTCGAAATGGGCATGAACAACGCCGGTGAAATCCGCACGCTCGTCACCCAGGTTCGGCCGCATGTTGCGCTCATTACTGCGATCGCGCCGGCGCATATCGAGAATTTAGGGTCCGAAGAAGCAATTGCCGACGCGAAGGCGGAAATCTTCGAAGGGCTGGAGCCCGAGGGCATTGCAATCGTGCCGAACGACACGCCGTACCGCGACCGATTGGTGAAGGCCGCGCGGAGGCACGCAGACCGGATCGTCACCTTCGGAAGGGGCGATGCCGACGTGCATGCGATCCACGCGGTCGATGCAGAGCTTAGCGGAAGCCTGATCAGCGCGGCGCTGCTCGAGCGTGAGCTGACCTTCACCATCTCGCAGCCCGGCGAGCACTGGGTCTCCAACGCGCTCGCTGTCCTCGCCGCGATCGAGGCGGTCGAAGCCGATGTCGCCGTCGCCGGCCTCGCACTGGCCGACCTGGGCGGACTGAAGGGGCGGGGCCAGCGCCACCGCGTCGAAATCGATGGCGGCGAGCTGCTGCTGATCGATGAAAGCTACAACGCCAATCCGGCGTCGATGGCGGCGACCCTGAAGAGCCTCGGCGCGGAGCGTGACGTAACCCGGCGCATCGCGGTTCTCGGCCCGATGCGCGAACTTGGCGAGCACAGCGACAAGCTCCATGCTGGACTCGCAGCGGCGATCCGCGATGCGCACGTCGATCAGCTCATCCTCATCGGCGATGAAATGGACCCGCTCGCGCGTGAGCTCGGCGACGAGTTCGCGATCAGCCGCGCGGGCAGCGTCGACGAAGCGACCGACGCGGTCATTCGGATGGTCCGGCCGGGAGACGCAGTGTTGGTGAAAGCTTCGAATTCGGTCGGCCTTGCCCGGCTGGTCGAGCGTGTTGCCGGGGGTTTAGCATGCTCTACCTAATCGCCGAGCAGCTCGGCTTCCCCGGCATCTTCAACCTCATCCGCTACATCAGCTTTCGGGCGGGTGCGGCGAGCGCGACCGCGCTTCTCATAGGGTTGGTGCTAGGCCCGTGGTTCATCTCCTACCTTCGAACGCGGCAGGGCAAGGGCCAGCCGATCCGCGAGGACGGGCCGCAGACCCACCTCGCCAAGCGCGGAACGCCGACCATGGGCGGCCTCCTCATCCTCATCGCGATGATCAGCTCGGTGCTGCTATGGATGGACCTTACCAATCCTTACGTCTGGGCCTGCCTTCTCGTGACTGCGGGCTTCGGGCTGATCGGCTTCCTCGACGACTATGACAAAGTGAAGAAGGCGCACCATGCCGGCCTCTCCGGCAAGATGCGCCTCCTGCTCGAATTCCTGATCGCCGGCGTCGCCACCTGGCTGATGATCCGAACCGGGGGCACCCAGCTGCACCTGCCGTTCGTCAAGGAGACGGTGGCCGACCTCGGCTGGTTCTATATCGTCTTCGGCGCGTTCGTGATCGTCGCCTTCGGCAATGCGGTGAACCTGACCGACGGCCTCGATGGCCTTGCCACCATGCCGGTGATCATCGCCAGCCTCGCCTTCCTCATCATCACCTACCTCGTCGGCAACGTGAAGTTCGCCAATTATCTTGGGATCCCGCACGTGCCCGGAGCGGGCGACCTTACGGTGCTGCTGATGGCGATCATCGGCGCGGGCCTCGCGTTCCTGTGGTTCAACGCGCCTCCAGCCGCGGTTTTCATGGGCGACACCGGAAGCCTCGCGCTTGGCGGTGCACTCGGAGCGGTCGCGGTCGCCACACATCATGAGTTCGTGTTGGCAATCGTCGGCGGGCTGTTCGTGCTCGAAGCGCTCAGCGTCGTCATCCAGGTCGCAGTCTACAAGCGCACCGGAAAACGCGTTTTCCTGATGGCGCCGATCCACCACCATTTCGAGCATCTCGGCTGGTCGGAGCCGACCGTCGTCATCCGCTTCTGGATCATCAGCTTCGTGCTCGCGCTCGCGGGCCTCGCGACGTTGAAGCTGAGGTGATCACGGCTAAGGCCTTCGCGGGCAAACATTACGCAGTGTATGGATTGGCGCGGTCGGGGATCGCGACGGCTGAAGCGCTACTGGCGAGCGGTGCGAGGGTGACGGCGTGGGACGCGAAGGAGGAAGCGCGGGCCGAGGCGCCGGTCGGGACCGAGCTCGCCAGCCTCGACGAGATCGACCTGTCGCAATTCGACAGCCTGGTGGTCACACCCGGCCTGCCGCTCAACCGCCACCCGATCGCGCAGCGCGCGAGAGAAGCGGGCGTCGAGATCATCGGCGACATCGAGTTGTTCGCCCGCGCCCGGGCCGAGCTTCCGCCGCACAAGGTTGTTGGCATCACCGGCACCAACGGCAAATCGACCACCACCGCGCTCGTCCACCACATCCTGAAGACCGCAGGCGTTCCGACGACGATGGGCGGCAACATCGGGCTGCCGATCCTCGCGCAGGACCCGCTGAAGCCAGATTACTTTCCGGGCGTCTACGTGCTCGAGCTCTCGAGCTATCAGATCGACCTTACGCAGAGCCTCGATTGCGACGTCGCCGTGCTGCTCAACATCACGCCCGACCATCTCGATCGGTACGAGAGCTTCGAAACGTATGCATTTTCGAAGCGCCGCCTTTTGGAGATGCAATCAGCCGGCGATTTCGCCGTCGTCCCCAAGTCAGAGACAGAGCGGTTTTCGCTCTTTGCAGACGTCGATGATCAAATGATCTTCTTCATCGATGATTATTCGGTGGCCGGCCAGGCCGAGTGGCCAGCGCTGCAAGGCCCGCACAACGCACAGAACGCGGCTGCGGCAATCGCCACATGTGAAGCGCTGCGAATTGCCGAACATCGGATCGAGGAAGCCCTCCGCACCTATCCCGGCCTCCCGCACCGCACGGAGCGCATCCGTGAGAAGGACGGCGTGCTTTTCGTCAACGACAGCAAGGCGACCAACCCGACCGCGACCGCCCCCGCACTCGCCGCGTTCGATCGCATCCGCTGGATCTGCGGCGGGCAGGCGAAGACCGACAATCTCGACGAGTGCGCGCCGCAGTTCGGGCATGTCCGCTCGGCCTACACGATCGGCGAGGCTGGCGAATTGTTCGCGCGGCTCTTGTCGCCGCACATGTCTGTGAAAAACTGTGGAAAACTGGACGAGGCGGTGCGCGAGGCCGCTGCGGATGCGGAAGCCGGTGATACGGTGCTTCTGTCCCCGGCCTGCGCGAGCTTCGACCAGTTTCGCGATTTCGAGGACCGGGGAGACCAGTTCCGGCGACTGGTGGAGGGATTATGATCAAAGGCATCTCGGGCCAGATCAAGGCCAAGGCCGCGCTGATGGACCCTAACCATTACGGCCGCTCCGACACGAGTGCGATCGGCCGCTGGTTCTGGGAGATCGACAAGGTCCTGCTGCTGCTCGTCACGCTCCTGATCGGGATCGGGCTGATCGCTGTGGCCGCCGCCTCGCCGGCGGCGGCGCAGCGCTATTCGGGGGGCAACGTCCGCTTCAATGAGCTCTATTATTTCTGGCGCCAGCTCGGCTGGATCGCGGTCGGAATCCCGGTGATGATTGGCATATCGATGATGCCGCGCGAGCGCGCTCGGCGCCTGTCGCTGTTCGGCGCCGTCTTCTTTTTCGCCCTGCTCGTGTTCGTCCCGATCATCGGCCCCGAGCATAATGGCGCCCGCCGCTGGATCGAGTTCGGCGTCGGGCAGGTCCAGCCGTCGGAATTCCTCAAGCCCTTCTTCGTCATTTCGATGGCCTGGCTTCTCAGCCTCAAGGAGAGCGACAAGTCGCTTCCAGTCTATCCGATCTCGGCGGTGATCGTTGCCGGCATCGCCTATCTGCTGATGAAGCAGCCGGACTTCGGATCGACGATCATCTTCTGCTCGGTGTGGCTGGCGATGCTCGCGCTCGCCGGTCTCAACATGCGCTTCCTCATCGGCCTTGGCGTTGTGGGCGTCATCGGCGTGATCCTCGCTTATTTCTTCTACGACGTCGCGACGCAGCGCATCGACGAATTCCTGTTTGGGACCGGCGACAATTTCCAGACGGCCAACGCGATGCGGACTCTGACCGCGGGCGGACTGTTCGGAATGGGACCAGGCGGCGGCACCCGCAAGTTCGGCCTTCCCGAGCCGCACACGGACTACATCTTCTCGGTGATCGGCGAGGAGTTCGGCCTCATCGCCTGCCTTGCGATCGCGCTACTCTATTGCGGCATCGTCGCCCGCGTCCTGATCAAGCTTCTCGACGAGGAATCGCCCTTCGCCATTCTCGCCGCTGCGGGGCTCGTGATTGAGTTCGGGCTGCAGGCGCTGATCAACATGATGGTCAATGTCCAGCTCGCCCCGTCGAAGGGCATGACCCTGCCATTCATCAGCTATGGCGGCTCGTCGATGCTGGCGCTGTCGATCGGCATGGGCTTGCTTCTCGCCTTCACGCGCCGAAACCCCTATCTCACGCGTTCACCGTACGTCGTGAAGTGGAGCGGGGAATCGCTACCGGCA
>Ga0157369_10002493_pt1 | contig 22063 bp, 25 predicted proteins | sample C25metaG_FD_113461 | JGI IMG/M metagenome (GOLD analysis project Ga0157369, IMG submission 113461) | Corn rhizosphere microbial communities from Kellogg Biological Station, Michigan, USA - C2-5 metaG | ecosystem: Host-associated > Plants > Roots > Rhizosphere > Soil | place: USA: Michigan...
CCGTCGGTCGCGCCGGGGTCGATCACGCCATATTTGTGAGTCTCGCTGTCCGGCACTTCGAGCGCGGCGACCAGATTGCCGCCGACTTGTCCGTAAGCCTCGACCATCTGCGCGAGGCAATTGGGCTTGCCGACCATCAGCTCGTCGGGGAGCAGCACCGCGAACGGTTCGTCGCCGACGATGTGCCGCGCACACCAGACGGCGTGGCCCAAGCCCAGCGGCTGCTGTTGGCGGACGCTGACCACCTCGCCGAAGCGGGCGTTGGATGGCTCCAGCACGTCGAGGCTCTTGCCCTTGCCGCGCATGGTCGCCTCCAGCTCGTACGCCTGGTCGAAATAGTCGACCAAAGCCGACTTGCCGCGGCCGGTGACGAAGATCAGCTGCTCGATCCCGGCCTCGCGCGCTTCGTCGACCGCGTACTGGATCAGCGGCCGGTCGACGATCGTGATCATTTCCTTGGGAATGCTCTTGGTGGCGGGCAGCAGGCGGGTGCCGAGACCGGCGACGGGGAACACCGCCTTGCGGACGCGATTGGCCATAGAGGATCAGTCTCCGGGAGTGACGGACGTTTCGTTGGTCGTGACCGGCCCGGGCGCGGTGCCGGCCGGAAGCGGGGGCGCCGGACCGCCGCTCGGCGGGGGGAGACTGAACGGATCGGCGGTGCGCGGCTGCGAGCGCCTGACCAGCTCGTCGACCCGATCGGGCCGGGCATAGGTCGGCGCAGTCAGCAGCTGCTCGATCGTCGGCGTATCCCGCGCCATCAGCGGCTTGACCGGCATCGCATGGCCGGCCCTTGGCTGGAGGTCGGCGACGCGGCCGCAGCCGGCGAGCATCGCCGCCGACCCGATGCCGAGAATCCACGCCAACCTCATTGCCTAGCGACTAGCGCGTCGAGGCCGCTTCCGCCAGCTTGCCCGGCCGCTTTCGCCGCCGTATCGACCCCGGCATGCGCTACACACTACCTTTCGTTGTCCTCCTTGCCTTTGGCGGCTGCCACCAGACGTCGAATCGGCAGCACGCGGCGAACCAGGCGGAGGCCGCCGCCGACGCCGGCATTAAAGGCGTGCACCGCGATTTCAAGGGTAAGCCGGCGCCCGAGGCGGTGTTCGAGGATCCCGACGGAAAGCCGGTCCGCCTCGCCGACTTCAAGGGCAAGCCCCTGCTCGTGAACCTGTGGGCGACCTGGTGCGCGCCCTGCGTCAAGGAGCTCCCTACACTCGATCAATTGGCTCGGAACGGGGCCATCCAGGTGCTCGCGGTGAGCCAGGACGATGGCCCGCACGCTTCCGTGGTCGCATTCCTCCAAGGGCACCAGATCGCGACTCTGGAGCCGTACCAAGACCCGAAGACGGGCCTGTCGGGCGCGCTCGGACCGGATACCGTGCTTCCGACCTCGATCCTGATCGATGCGAACGGCAAGGAGGTCTGGCGCTACGTCGGCGATCTCGACTGGACCAGTCCGGAGGCCGCTAAGCTGCTTGCGGAAGCCGGCGCCACGCCTTCGAAAGCAGGCTGAGCCGCGCCGACCGCCAGGCTCGGATCAGTCCCTGAGCAGCTCGTTGATGCTGGTCTTGGAGCGCGTACGCTCGTCCACCCGCTTGACGATCACCGCGCAGGCGAGCGCGGGCTCACCGTCCTTGCCCGGAAGGCTGCCCGGCACCACCACCGAATATTCGGGCACCCGACCGTAATGCACCTCGCCCGATGCGCGATCGACGATCTTGGTGGAGGCGCCGAGGAACACGCCCATCGATAACACCGAGCCGCGCTCGACGATCACGCCTTCGGCAACTTCTGAGCGGGCGCCGATGAAGCAATCGTCCTCGATGATCACCGGGCCGGCCTGGAGCGGCTCGAGCACTCCGCCGATCCCTGCGCCGCCCGAAATGTGGACGTTGCGGCCGATCTGCGCGCAGCTGCCGACCGTAGCCCAGGTGTCGACCATCGTCCCTTCGCCGACCCGCGCGCCAATGTTGACGAAGCTCGGCATCAGCACTGCTCCGGGCGCGACATAGGCGCCTCGGCGGACGATCGCTCCGGGCACGGCGCGAAAGGCGGCAGTGGCGAACTCCTTCTCGCCCCAGCCAGCGAATTTGGACGGTACCTTGTCCCACCAATGGGCGCCCCCAGGTCCGCCGCTGATCGCCTCCATCGAGTTGAGCCGGAACGACAGCAGCACCGCTTTCTTCAGCCATTGGCGGACGGTCCAGCCCGCCGCCTCCTTCTCGGCGATACGCGCTTGGCCACAGTCTAGGGCCGCGATCGCCGCATCAACCGCCTGACGAACCTCGCCTTTGGTGTCCGCGCCAATCGAATCGCGTTCCTCCCAGGCGCGTTCGATTGTGGCCTGTAAATCACCCCTCATTCTCGTCCCCCAAAATCGATTCGAGCCATTCGCCGATATCCGTTGTGCGGAAATCGACCACCACCCCGTCGTAGTCTCGGCCGGCCTGTTCGGAGCCGTTGTCGACCCAAACGGTGGTCATGCCTAGCGCCTTGGCCGGAACAAGGTTCTTGACCATGTCGTCGGCGAGAATGGCGAACTTCGGGTCGATTCCAAAGCGCTTGCATAGCAATCCATAGCCATGCGGATCGGGCTTGGGCCTGAGCTTGCTGGCGTGAATGTCGTGGAGGTCGTCAAAATGGTGCTGCACGCCGATCGCCTCGAGCACACGCCGCGCATAAGGCGCATCGCCATTGGTGAAGACAAACCGTCGGCCGGGGAGTCGCCCCAACAGTCGGGCCAGCCGCTCGTCGGCCTGTACCCGGTCGAGCGGAATGTCGTGAACGTCGGCAAGAAAATCGTGCGGATCGACGCCTTGCTCTTGCATCAACCCGGCAAGCGTCGTTCCATGCGCATGGAAATGGGCCTTTTGAATCCTTTTCGCCTCTTCCGGCCCGCAGCCGAGAAGCCGCTCGATGTAGGCGCCCATGCGCTCGTCGATCAGCGCGAAGAGCCCGGTCGAGGCGGGGTACAGACAATTGTCGAGGTCGAAGACCCAATCGCGTATATGAGAGAAGCGGCGGTCCATGAACGCGGAGCGCCTAGCGCGTCGCGGGGCTTAAGCAAATTGAAAGGATTTAGAAACCATAAGATCAGGTTAGGAAGCCGTGATTTTTCAACGGCTTGAGCGGAGATCGGGGTAATGAGCAAACGATTCTTGGCTTCTGGCGCGTGCGCGCTTGTCCTGGCTATGGGGCTCACCGCGTGCGGCGGCGGCGGCGGCGTGTCACCGCTTCCGACGCCTACTCCCACACCGACTCCGACGCCCACGCCCACGCCCACCCCTACTCCAACTCCTACGCCCACTCCAACGCCTACCCCGTCGACGTTCAACACCGCCGAATATCAGCGCTCGATCTATGCGGTCGATGCGAATGCGATCGCCGCCTACAACGCGGGGGCGAGCGGCCAGGGGATCAAGATCGGAATCGTCGATACGGGTGTGAATCCGAACCTTTCTGAGTTTGCGGGACGGATCGACCCCGCCTCGGGTGACGTCGCCGGAACTCGCGGAGTGAGCGACGACGCCGGGCACGGCACAGCGGTGACTGCGGTCGCCGCTGCGGCCCGGAACGACCAGAATACCATGGGCGTCGCGTTCAGCGCGACTATTGTCAGCGAACGCGCCGACAGCCCAGGCTCTTGCGGCACGAGCGCGGATAGCTGTAAGTTCGGCGACACCGCCATTGCCGCAGGCATCGATGCCGCCCGCTTAGCTGGTGCAAGGGTGATCAACCTTTCGCTCGGCGGTTCAATCCCGGGCACCCAGCTCCTGAATTCAATGCAAAGGGCGGTCAACGCCGGGATCGTCCTGGTCATCTCCGCCGGCAATGACGGCACCGACCCGGTCAAGGGAGTCAATTCGGACCCGTTCGCGCTAACGCCGGCGCAAAGTTTCCCGGGCTCCGTGATCATCGCCGGATCCGTCGGCATAAATGACGGCTCTGGCGGCGTCGACCCCAGCACGATCTCGACCTTCTCCAACCGGGCTGGCGCTGGCGCGACCTTCACCTTGATGGCCGTTGGCTTTCATGACGAGGCACCCGACAAGACCGGAACCGAGTTCCTGTGGGACGGGACCAGCTTCTCGGCGCCGACGATCAGCGGCGCGGTCGCGCTGATGGCGCAAGCCTTCCCCAACCTTACCGGCAAGCAGATCGTCAGCATCCTCTTCCAGACCGCCGATGATCTCGGCGCTCCGGGCGTGGATTCGGTCTATGGCAACGGCCGCCTCGACATCCAGCGCGCATTCCAGCCGGTCGGTGCCACCACGCTTGCCGACAGCAAAGTGCCGGTGACCGGAATGACCGGCAACCTGCCGTCAGCCGCAGGTGATGCCGGTGCCGGAAAGACCATGGGCGCAATCATCCTCGACGGCTACGACCGGGCTTACGTCCTTAACCTCGCGCAGACCTTGCGCCGCGCCGACGTCGACCATCCGCTGACTCGCTCGCTTCAGAACGACATCCGCGTAAACAGCAGCCAAGCCGGCCCGCTGACTGTCGCAATGACGGTGCGCGAGCGCCACGACCTCGCCGATGGCTATTCGGTCGAGCGGCTTGGGATCGGTCCCGAGGACCTCCGCCGCTCGCGGCTGGTTGCCGGATCGGCGATTGCGAAGGTCGACAACAAGACGGCGATCGCGTTCGGCTTCGCTGAAGGCGCCAAGGAGATGGAGCGCCGCCTTTCGGGCGCCAACGCCGGATCGTTCCTGATCGCCAGCGATATCGCCGGTAATCCGGGCTTCTCCGCCAAGCACGCGAGCGCCGTGGCCGTCCGCCACCAGTTCGGAGGGGTCGGGGTTACCTTCTCGGGTGAGACCGGCAGCGTGTGGCAGGACGTGCAGACCAGCGCGACCGGCTCGCCTTATCGTTTCGTCACCATCGCCGCCGACAAGAGCCTCGGCGGCAACTGGTTTTCTCTGGGCGTCAGCCGCCTGGACGAAAAGCAGACGTTGCTCGGAGGCCGCCTCGGCGGCGCGCTCGGCGGAGGTGGGTCGACCACCCTGTTCCTCGACGCCGAGGCGCGCCACAGTTTCGGCGGCGGCTGGTCGAGTACGCTGACCGCCCGGCGCGGCTGGACCGATTTCTCGTCGGGCAAGTTCGAGACCGGCGCCTATTCCTTTGACCTCGTAAAGGCGGGCATCCTGTCGAACCGCGATTCGTTGGGTCTGAGGCTCGCGCAGCCGCTGCGCGTCGATCATGGCGGCTTCGCGCTGATGCTTCCGACGTCCTACGATTATACGACCGGGCTCGCGACCGACACGTTCAGCACCCTGTCGCTTCGGCCGAGCGGCCGCGAAGTCGACGGGGAGCTGAGCTACGGCTCGAACCTGATGGGCGGGAATGCGTGGCTCGGCGCCAACCTCTTCTATCGTCGCCAGCCAGGCAATATCGCCAGCCTGCCCGCGGACAAGGGCGCCGCGATCCGCTTCAGCCTCGGGTTCTAGACGATCAGCGTCTTATGCGCTGCGCCGCCCGAACCTCGGCAACAGCATGCCGACCCGTGAGCGATAGCGGCGGTAATCGTCACCGAAGACGCCGGTGAGATCGCGCTCCTCATAGCGGATGCCGATCAGCATGTAGACCGAGACTCCGGCGGCGAGCAGCAGGTGGCCGGCAGTCATGTGGGGCGTGGCCCAGAAAGCCAGGAAGAACCCCGCATAAATCGGATGGGCGACCCACTTGTAGAACAAAGGGTCGCGAAGTTCGGGCTTTCCGCCTTCGCGTCCGCGCATGCTGAACCAGGCTTGCTGAAGCCCGAACAGCTCGAAATGATTGATCAGGAAGGTGCTGATTAGGACGGTCGCCCAGCCGATCCAGAAAACGGCCCAGATCAATTGCTGAGCAACAGGATTGCTGACTTCCCAGATATCCCGAATGATCGGCCGCCAGCCGAAAAACAGGATCATCAGAGCGATGCTCGCGGCGAGGACATAGACACTGCGTTCCGCAGCCGGCGGCACGACGCGTGTCCATTTCGCCTTGAAGGCCGGACGGGCCATGACGCTATGCTGTAGACCGAAAAGCGCGATCAACGCGACGTCGATCACGGCCGCGGCAAGGACCGGCGCCGCGGGTCCCGAATCCACGGTCGCTCCGTAGGCCGAAATATCGCCGACGAAGACGATCAGATAGAGAAATGTGGCGAAGAAGATCGCGTAGCAGATGATCGCGAACAGCAGCATCGTTGCGCGAAACATGTTGGTCCCCCCTTCTAAACGGCGCCCGAACTCTAGCGGCTCGACACGCCATATTTGACGATGATCGGCGCCTCGCAGCGGCCGATATGACGATAGACGGCACGATAAAGGTCGGCATCGGGCAATTCATTCAGCCGCTGCGCCCTGGGCTTGTTACCGCGCCGGCTCGCTTCGTAACGGGAGGTTGCGGGGCAGGCGGCAGGTTGGCCCGCCTTTGGGTTGACGACGGGCATGTCGCCAGCAAAATTCGCCGAGGGTGTGTCGGTCGCAAGAAGCGCCGCGGCAAAGAGGAGCATCAGCGATCTCCTTTCGCGGCCGATTTATCATTGTTTGGCTAGACGGTGAAGCTTTCGCCGCAGCCGCAGGCACCCTTGGCGTTGGGGTTGTCGAACACGAAGCCGGCGGCGAAATCATCCTCGCGCCAGTCCATGGTCGATCCGACGAGGTACAGCACCGACGCGCCGTCGACGTAGAAGGCGCCGCCGGGCGTTTCGATCTTTTCGTCGAACGGCCGCTCTTCGGTGACGTAATCGACCGAATAAGCGAGGCCCGAGCAGCCGCGGCGGGGGGTCGACAGCTTGACCCCGATTGAGCCTTCCGGCGCCTTGGACATCAGCTCGGCGATGCGCGCTTCAGCGGCCGCAGTGAGCGCGATCGCGGTGGGGCGCGCCCGGAGTCTCGTTTCCTTGTTCACAGCATCCCCAACTCTAATCTGGCTTCGTCACTCATCTTAGAGGGGTCCCACGGGGGATCCCAAACGAGGTTGACGACGGCGTCGCGAATGCCCGGCACCGACAACACTCGCAGCTCGACCTCCTGAGGCAGCGATTCCGCGACCGGGCAGTGCGGTGTCGTCAGTGTCATGGAGATGGTCGCGTCGCCATCCTCGCTGATATCGACATCGTAGATGAGGCCGAGTTCATAGATGTCGACCGGGATTTCGGGATCGTAGACCGACTTCAGCACCTCGACGACAGCGGCCTGGACGTCGCCTCCGGCGCCGCCCTTCGGTTCCTCCGCTTTCTCGCCGGCAAGAAACCCCGCAAGATAGTCCTTCTTGCGCTCTAACGTCTCGGTCACGCGGCCGCGCGGCGGCGCCGGCACTCCGGCCACCTCCTCGGTCTCGATCTTGCGCTCCCGGTTCATCCGAAAATCCGCTTCACCTGCTCGATGCCGCGCACGAGCGCCGCGATGTCCGAGCTGTCGCTGTGCGCCGCAAAGCTCGCCCGGGCCGTCGCGGGGACTCCGAGCCAGTCCATCAGCGGCTGTGCGCAATGATGCCCGGCGCGGACCGCGACGCCCGCGTCGTCCAATATGGTGGCGGTGTCGTGCGCATGCACCCCATCGACGTTGAAGCTGACGATCCCGGCGGAGTCTTCGGGACCGAAGAGGGTGACGCCTGCGATTGCGGAGAGAGCGGCGCGGGCTTCCGCGACGAGCGCGCATTCGTGGACATGGATGGCTTCGAGGCTGAGTTTCTCGACCCAGTTCACCGCTGCGTGAAGCCCGATTGCCCCAACAATGTGCGGCGTTCCCGCTTCGAACCGCGCGGGTGGATCGAGGAATGTCGTTCGTTCGAACGTGACTCGGTCGATCATCGATCCGCCGCCCTGCCACGGCGGCAGAGTCTCGAGCAGCTCGGCGCGGCCCCACAGGCAACCGATCCCCGTCGGTCCGTAGAGCTTGTGCGCTGAGAACGCATAGAAATCGGCACCGATCGCCGCGACATCGACTGGCATGCGCGGAACGGCCTGGCAGCCGTCGAGCAAGAGGAGCGCGCCCTTCGAATGGGCGATTGCCGCGGAGCGTTTGGCGTCGAGCACCGAGCCGAGCACGTTCGAAACATGCGCGAATGCGACGACGCGGTGCTCTTCGGTGACCATCTGTTCGGCCGCGTCGAGGTCGATATAGCCATCGCGGGTCAGCGGCGCGGCGTCGACCGCGAATCCGGCGAGCTGCCAGGGAACGATGTTGCTGTGATGCTCGAGCTGCGACAGCAGGACGCGGTTGCGGCCGGCCTTCGGCAGCGTTCGTGCGACGAGATTAATCGCTTCGGTTGCGCCCCGCGTGAAGACCAGCTCGTCGGGCTTGCCGCCGATGAGATCCGACACCGCGGCGCGCGAGGCTTCGTATGCTGCCGTCATGTCGGACGAGCGCTCGTACACGCCTCGGTGAACGGTGGCGTAGTCGCGCGAATAAGCGTCGGTGATGGCATCGATCACCGCCTGCGGTTTCTGCGCGGTCGCGGCGCTGTCGAGATAATGCCAGTTCCCGATCGCGGGGAACTGGTCGCGCACATTCAGCGCGGAGTTGATGCGGGTCGGGGCGTTCATGCGGTATTCCTCAACGCCTTGCGCGCTGCTTCGCGGATCGCATCGGGCTCGCGTGCGCTGTCCCACAGGCCCATGACGAAACCTTCGAGCAACAACCTTCGCGCGCTTGCTGGGTCGAGACCGCGGCTTTCAGCGTAAAACAACTGCATCGGGTCGATCTCGCCGACCGAAGCACCATGCGCGCACTTCACGTCATCGGCGAAAATCTCGAGCTCGGGCTTGCAGTTGGCGGTGGCGCCCCGGTCGAGCAGCATGGCTTTCACCGACTGCTCGGCGTCGGTCTGCTGAGCGCCGCGAGCAACCTCGACCTTGCCGAGATAGGAGCCGGTCGCCTTGCCGTTGAGCACGCTGCGGATCGTCTGGCGCGAACGGCCGCCGACGCTGATGTGCTTCACATTGGTCACGATCTCGTTGGTCGAAAGACCGGTGCCGATGTTCGCACCATAGAGTTCGAAATTCGCGCCTTCGGCGAGCGAGACTTCGAACTCCGTCCGACCGTATTCCGAGGCCGTATTGAGCACGAAGATTCGTACTTTCGCATCTTTCTCGAGCGCAATCTGAACGCGGCGGACCTGCACCGCTTCATCGCTTGACAGCCAGACCTTCTCGAGACTCTCGCCCGCACCAACGGTCAGTGTCAGCGGCTCGGCGAACTGCTCCCAGACGGGACGCAGCGCATCGAGATCGGCGTAGCGCCATTCCTCCTGCTTGTGGGTAGGGAATGGCGCGGTCACGCCGCCGCCTCCGCATAGCCTTCGCGCTCGAGCTCGTGGGCGAGCTCGGGGCCGCCGCTGCGGTCGATGCGGCCGTCCAGCATCACGTGCACGCGGTCGGGCTCGACGTAATCGAGCAGGCGCTGATAGTGGGTGATCAGCAGCACGCCCTTGTCGGGCGCGCGCATGATCCGGTTGATGCCTGCGCCGACGGCTTTCAGCGCGTCGATGTCGAGGCCGCTGTCGGTCTCGTCGAGAACAGCGAACTTGGGCGCCATGATTCCCATCTGGACCATCTCTGCGCGCTTCTTCTCGCCGCCCGAAAAGCCGACGTTGACCGGGCGTTTGAGCATCTCGGCGTCCATGCCGAGCAGCGTCGCTTGGGCTTTGGCGAGCTTGATGAATTCCGCGCCCGAAAGTTCAGCCTCACCGCGAGCGCGCCGCTGAGAGTTGAGGCTCTCGCGGAGGAACTGGAGATAGGACACGCCGGGGATTTCGACCGGATATTGGAAGCCGAGGAACAGCCCCGCCGAGGCGCGCTCGTGCGGCTCCATGGCGAGCAGGTTAAACCCTCCATCGTCATTCCCGCGCAAGCGGGAATCCCGCTTTTGGTCCGCGGAAGAAGAAGCGGGACCCCCGCTTTCGCGGGGGTGACGAGTGGGGGTGAACCTTACCGATCCCTCGCTCACCGCATACCCCGGCCGCCCAGCGAGCACGTAAGCCAGTGTCGACTTGCCCGACCCGTTCGGGCCCATGATCGCGTGCACTTCACCCGCGGGCACGTCGAGCGACACGCCGTTCAGGATCGGCTTGTCGGCGACCGTTGCGTGGAGGTTGGTGATCTCAAGCATAATTCACCTTGGCTGCAGCCAGTCCTAGCTGAGCCATGTTCAATCCAATCTGAAGGGCGTTACACAGCGAGTACCAGTCAATCGGCTTACAAATCACGCGATTGGATGTGCTCTCCTCGTCCGCCCCGACAGACAGCCTGAACCCTTGGGTGAAAGCATTCCAACGAGGTCGAACAATGCGCCATTCTATGTTCGGATCACCTTGCTCAACCCAAACTTCAACACCGTTCACCTGAATCGCAATTGCTGAGCCAATGACGCCGCCATGTCCGCCGAACTCTTCATTCAATTTGTCGATCCTGCCGGCCAGATAGCGCCATCCATCATCGTTGATACCGTCGATCGTATCTTGGTGTGCTTGCTCGAATACAGCCATCACCCGACGCTCCCTTCGAGACTGATCCCGAGCAATTTCTGCGCCTCGACCGCGAACTCCATCGGCAGTTGCTTCAGCACCTCGCGTGCGAAGCCGTTGACGATCAGCGCAACCGCGCTCTCGGCGTCCAAGCCGCGCGACATCGCGTAGAACAGCTGGTCCTCGCTGATCTTCGACGTCGTGGCTTCATGCTCGATTTGCGCGGTCGGGTTCTTGACCTCGATGTAGGGCACGGTGTGGGCGCCGCAGTCGCTGCCCAGCAGCAATGAATCGCACTGGGTGAAGTTGCGGACGTTCTCGGCGCGCGGAAGCACGCGCACCAGTCCGCGATAGGTGTTGTTCGACTTGCCGGCGCTGATGCCCTTGGAAACAATGGTTGAGCGCGTGTTGGCGCCGATGTGGATCATCTTGGTGCCGGTGTCGGCCTGCTGGCGGTTGTTGGTCAGCGCGACCGAGTAGAATTCGCCGACGCTGGAATCGCCCTTCAAAATGCAGCTCGGATATTTCCAGGTGATCGCACTTCCGGTCTCGACCTGGGTCCAGGACACCTTGGAGCGGTCGCCGGAACAGAGCGCGCGCTTGGTCACGAAATTGAAGATCCCGCCGCGCCCTTCCTTGTCGCCCGGATACCAGTTCTGGACGGTCGAGTATTTCACCTCGGCATCCTCGTGCGCGAAGATCTCGACCACCGCCGCGTGGAGCTGGTTCTCGTCGCGCATGGGCGCGGTGCAGCCTTCGAGGTAGGAGACGTAGCTGCCCTTGTCGGCGACGATCAGGGTGCGCTCGAACTGACCGGTGTTCTCGGCATTGATGCGGAAATAGGTCGACAGCTCCATCGGGCAGCGGACACCCTCGGGGACGTAGACGAACGTGCCGTCGGAGAAGACCGCGCTGTTGAGGCAGGCGAAGTAATTGTCGCGCTGCGGAACGACGCTGCCGAGATATTTGCGCACCAGCTCGGGATGTTCGCGGATCGCTTCGGAAATGGAGAGGAAGATGACCCCGGCGGAAGCGAGCTCCTTGCGGAAGGTCGTGGCGACGCTGACGCTGTCGAACACCGCGTCGACCGCGACCCTGGCCGCGCCTTCGACTCCGGCGAGCACTTTCTGCTCCTCGATCGGGATTCCGAGCTTTTCATAGACGCGCAGGATCTCGGGATCGACTTCGTCGAGGCTGCCGAGCCTGGGCTTCGCCTTGGGCGCGGCATAATAATAAGCATCCTGGTAATCGATCGCCGGAATGTCGAGCTTGGCCCAACCCACCTCCTCCATCTCGAGCCAGGCGCGATAGGCTTTCAAACGCCAGTCGAGCATCCACTCTGGCTCATTCTTCTTGCCGGAGATAAAGCGAACCGTGTCCTCATTGAGACCCTTGGGCGCAAATTCCTGCTCGACGTCGGAGACGAAGCCCCACTCATAATCCTGCGCGATCTTGTCCTTGAGCTCGCGGTTCTTGACGGCCTCGTTCATTGCGCGAGCTCCGTCAGGCTGACCGCTCCAAGCGCGCCGCGAACCGCATCGCCAACAAGGCCCATGTGCGGCTTGACCCGGCAGTGCGCATCGAGCGCGCAGTCGTTGCGCCCCTCCGAGCAGACGGTCATGGCGATCGGCCCCTCGACCGCCTCGACGATGTCGGCAAGGCTGATCTCCTGCGCCGCCCTGGCCAGGGAGAAACCACCCGACGCTCCGCGAACGCTGCGGAGTAGCCCGCAGGCGGCGAGCTGGCCCATGAGCTTCTGCGCGGTCGGGAGGGGAACTCGGGTTTCATTGGCCAGCTCGGTCGCGCTGAGGCGCGCGCCAGCCGGGCGGCGGGCGGCGGCGGTCATCAGAACGACCGCATAATCGGCGAGGTGGCTCAGGCGCATGTTTAATTCGGAGCTTTCCGGTACGATTTAGTACGTCGCGGAGGGAAACTCAAGCAACCGGTCACCCCGGCCTTGAGCCGGGGTCTGCCTTTCTTCAAAGAACAAGCGGGTGCCGGATCAAGTCCGGCATGACGGCTGGAGCTTGATGCACTTCTATCCGCTGATCCGACCGCTTGCTTTCGGGCTCGACGCTGAAACGGCGCATCGCGCGGCGATTTCCGCGCTCAAGCTAATGCCGCTGCGGCGGCCGCCCGATTTTTCGAGCTCGCTGAAAACCCGCGTGGCCGGCATCGACTTCCCGACTCCCATCGGACTCGCCGCCGGCTTCGACAAGGACGCCGAGGTAGCGGAGGAAATGCTCTCGCTCGGCTTCGGCTTCGTCGAGGTCGGGACGCTGACTCCGCTACCCCAGGCAGGCAACCCGCGACCGCGGCTGTTCCGGCTCAGGGAAGACGAAGCGGTCATCAACCGGATGGGTTTCAACAACGAAGGGCAAGCGGCCGCATATCTGCGGCTGCGCGGATGCACCCACCACCACGGCGTCATCGGAGTCAATATCGGCGCGAACAAGGACAGCGTCGACCGGATCGCCGATTATGTCGCCGGCGTCCGCGCAATGGCTCCGGTGTCGGACTACCTCACGATCAACGTCAGCTCGCCCAACACGCCGGGCCTGCGCGGGCTGCAGGACGAGGGTGCGCTCAAGGAACTGCTCGCTGCGGTGCAGGAGGTCGGCGTGAAAAAGCCACTCTTCCTGAAGGTGGCGCCGGATCTCGGCGAGGGTGACCACGAGCGCATTGTCCGCGCCGCGATCGACCGTCGCATCCACGCCTTGATCGTATCGAACACGACAATTTCGCGTCCGCCGCTGAAGTCGCGCTTCGCGGGCGAAGCCGGTGGCCTGTCGGGCGCTCCGTTGAAGCCGCTCGCCCTGGACGCGCTGCGCAGATTCCGCCACGCGAGCGCGGGCGAAATGCCGCTGATCGGAGCCGGGGGGATCGCCAGCGCCACCGATGCCTGGGAGCGAATCCGCGCGGGGGCGAGCCTCGTCCAGCTTTATTCGGCGATGGTGTACGAAGGTCCGGGAATCGCCCGTCGCATGGCTTACGAACTGGCCCGACTGCTCAAGCGCGAGGGCTTCGCCAACGTCGCCGAGGCGGTCGGAACGGAGCGGCTCTAGCGGGGCAGCGTTAGCACGACTCCCTCGCGCCGCGGATCGGCGCCCCCATCAACCCGGCCGTCACGAATCAGCACGCCGGTAAGCCCCGAATCCTCGCCCTGCCCGGGTTGCAGATTGATTCCTCGCCGACGAAGGCCGTCGAGGATTTGCGGCGAGAACTTGGTCACCTCACCCTGGAAGTTTGACCCGCGCGCGACGAGATTCGGAGCCGCCAGCGCTGCCTGCATCGACATGTTCCAAGCGATTGCGGCAACGAGCGACTTGGCGACGAAGGCGAGGATCGAATTGCCGCCGGCCGACCCGATTGCTCCGGCAAACTTGCCGTCCGAAGTGAGCAGGATCGCCGGAGTCATCGAGGATCGCGGCCGCTTGCCCGGAGCGACGGCGTTGGCGACGGGCCGCCCCTGCTCGTCGACCGGCGAGAAGGAAAAATCCGTCAGCTGATTGTTGAGGAAAAAGCCGTCGACCATCCGGCCGGTGCCGAAAATGCTTTCGACCGTCGTGGTCATCGACGCGACGTTTCCGTCGGCGTCTCGCACCACGAGGTTTGAGGTGCCGGTCGGCTCAAAGGTTGCGTCGATGCCGGTGAGCAGCGCCAGCTCGGGATTGCCCGCGGCGGGCGGCGGCCCGGCGGTCGGCCCGATCAGTCTCGCCCGCGCCGCGTCGTATCGGGGATCGATGAGCCCGGCGACCGGCACCTGCACGAAGGCCGGATCGCCGACGTAGCGGTCGCGATCGGCGTACATCAGGCGGCTCGCTTCGGCAAACAGATACCAGGACTGGGGATCGCTCGGTCCGCGCGCCGCAATGTCGGTGTTCTGCAGGATTTGTAACAGCTCGATCAGCCCGACGCCGCTTGCCGGCGGCGGCGGTGCGCAGAGGGTGTAGGAGCGGTAATGGCCGCATACCGGCGCGCGCTTGATCGGCTGATAGTTCGCGAGGTCGGCGATGGTCATGGTTCCGGCAAGCGGCGCGGCATGGGTGCGCGCGACGATCCTGGCCGCCGTCGACCCGCTGTAGAGAGCATCCGGCCCCTGAGTGGCAAGGCGGCGGAGGAAGCCCGCATAGGCCGGATTGCGCAAGCGATCACCGGCATCGACCAAGCGGCCGCCCGGCCCCTGCTGCGAGAAGTAGGCGATCACGTCCGGCGCCCGGTTTTCGGCGAAATTGCCATGGACCATGCGCGCGAGCCTCGGCGATACGATGAAGCCCTCGGCCGCTGTGCGCTCCGCGTCGCCGAACAGCGTCGACCAGGCGAGCTTGCCATGTTCCTTGTGCGCGAGGGAGAGCATTTTCACGGCACCAGGAACACCGGTCGCGCGGCCGCTGACCACGGCCGTGTTGAACGGCAGCGGCTTTCCATCGCCGCCGAGAAACATGGTCGAGACGGCCTGTGCCGGAGCGACCTCGCGTCCGTCATAGACGGTGATCTTGCCGGTCTTGCCGTCGAGATAGGTCAGGAACGCGCCGCCTGCGACGCTCGAGCTTTGCGGCTCGACCAGCGACAGCATCGCCTGGACGGCGATCGCCGCATCGACGGCGCTTCCGCCGCGCTTGAGGACATTGAGTCCGGCCTGGGCCGCGAGCGGATTGGCGGCGATGACAAAGGGCTGCGCACCGGCCGTTTGCGTGGCGGTGCGGGGATGCGGTTGCGGCGCGGCCGCGACGGCGGCCATGCCAATGAACGCCAGCGCGAAACTAAGCTTGCGAATCAGGCGCATAAGGGCGCCCTAGCCACGAGGAGTGGCGCTGTCACTGCATTGCGCTAAGAAGCGGCTCCCCGCGGGGAGAGGGGAAGCATGGCCCGGCAGCTCGAACGGTTCGATAATCTGGTCTCGCTGTTCCTGACTCGCGCCGCCGAGCATGGCGAGCGGCCGTTCCTGTGGGCCAAGCGCGATGGCGACTGGGCCGCGGCCAGCTGGAAGGACGTGTCGCGCCAGGTCGCGGCGCTCGCGACCTCGCTACGGCGCATCGGCCTCCAGCCCGGCGACCGCGTCGCGCTGGTCAGCGAGAACCGTCCTGAATGGCTGATCGCCGATCTCGCGATCATGGCCGCCCGGTGCGTGACTGTGCCGACCTACACCACCAACACGACGCGCGATCACGCCCATATCCTCGGCAATTCGGGCGCTCGGGCGGTGGTCGTTTCGAACTTGAAGCTGGCGAAGAACCTGGTGCCGGCAGTGCTGACCTCAACCGAGTGCCACCACATCATCGGTATCGAGGAAATCCGTTCCGGCCAGGTCCCCGACTGGGTCAACGTGCATCGTTGGTTCGATCTCGTCGCCGGCGAGGGCGATGTGGCGGCGCTTCGCGAGGAAGTCTCCGGCATCGCCCGCGACGATCTCGCCTGCATCATCTATACCAGCGGCACCGGCGGCGCGCCGCGCGGAGTCCAGCAGCACCACGGCGCGATCCTCCACAATCTTGAGGGTGCGACGGATATCATCTCGACCGACTTCGGCTGGGATGACGAAGTGTTCCTGTCCTTCCTCCCGGCAAGCCACGCCTATGAGCATATGGGCGGGCAGATGTTCCCGATCGCGCTGGGCGCGCAGATCTATTACGCCGAGAGCCTCGAGAAGCTCGCCGCCAATATCGAGGAAGTTCATCCGACGATCATGGTCGTCGTGCCCCGGCTGTTCGAGCTGTTGCGTGCCCGCATCCTGAAGTCGGTTGAGGCGCAGGGCGGCTTCTCCAGATATCTCCTCCACCGCGCGCTCAAGATCGGGTCGGCCAAATATGACGGCCGGCTGAAGCCGTGGGACCTGCCGATGGACGGCGTCCTGTCGCTCACCTTAAGGCGCAAGATCCGGCAGCGGTTCGGTGGGCGGCAGAAAGCCTGGGTCTCGGGCGGCGCGCCGCTCAACCCCGAGGTCGGCGTGTTCTTCCAGTCGCTCGGGATCACTTTCATGCAGGGCTATGGTCAGACCGAGGCGGCTCCTCTCATCAGCTGCAACCGTCCTAGCGTCGGCATCCGGCTCGATACCGTCGGTCCGCCGGTCAAGAATTGCGAGGTGCGGATCGCGGAGGACGGCGAGATCATGGTCCGCGGCGAAAATGTGATGCAAGGCTATTGGCGCAACCCCGACGAAACGGCGCGCGTGCTGCGCGAAGGCTGGCTGGCGACGGGCGATATCGGCCATTTCGACGAGAAAGGCCGGCTCAAGATCACCGATCGCAAGAAGGACATCCTGGTTAACGACAAGGGTGACAATGTGTCGCCGCAGCGGATCGAGGGAATGCTGACTCTACAGCCGGAGATCGCCCAGGCGATGGTTTATGGCGACCGCCGTCCCCACCTCGTGGCGCTGCTCGTACCCGATCCGGAGATCGCCTCCGCGCCCGATGTACACCGACGGCTTCAGAAGGCTGTCGAACGGGTAAACGCCGACCTTTCAGTGATCGAGAAGGTCCGCCGCTTCATCCTCGCCGACGAGGGGTTTACGATCGACAATGAGCAGCTGACGCCGTCGATGAAGATCCGGCGTCACGTGATTTCGAACGTGTACGGCGAGCGCCTCGACGCGCTCTACGGGCGTTAGCCGCGCGGGCGGATGTAAGGCTGGAAGCTTTCGAACGAACAACTGCCGACCGTCGAGTGACTGGTCAGGTCGACGACGGTCGCGATGTCGCCTTGGCACAGGTCGGGCGATCCGAATTGGCGCGTCACCAATGCATAACCGTCGCTGAGCCCGTTGCAGCCGCCGTTCATGTGGGCGACGTAGGTGCGCGCGGCGCCGTCGCGGAAAGCGACGGTATTGTCGTCGATCACGCGCATGTCGTCCGAACGGTAATGCGGAAGACAGCTGATCGGCGCCTGCGCGACCTTGCCCGACAGGAGTTGCTGGAATTCGAGCTGCTTCTGCGCCGTTCGCGTGGGAGTCGGCGGGGCGGTGGAGCAGGATGCGAGCGCGGCGCCCGCAAAAACAACAGAGATCGCACGCATGTGAACCTCCTTGAATCTTTCCAACGCACGCTTCCGCGGCGAACGTAAGACGCTTTCGTTCATGAACGAAAGCTGTCTTTAGCGGCGCGAAGGCGGCCGAATTCGTCCGCATCTCCTGCCCGAACGAACGGATTGGTCGCTTGCTCCGCCGCAACATTGGTCGGGACGGTGATCCGGCCATGGGCGCGCATTGCTTCGACCTCGGTGAGGCGGGCGCGCACGGCTGCGTTGCCCGGCTCGGCGTGAACCGCGAAACGCGCATTCGAAAGCGTATATTCGTGCGCGCAATAGAGTCTGGTGTCATCGGGCAGAGCGGCGAGCCGCTGGAGCGAGCGGTACATCTGCTCGGGCGTGCCTTCGAACAGCCGGCCGCAGCCCATCGCGAACAAGGTGTCGCCGACGAAGGCCACGCGCTCACGATCGAAGATCAGCGCGATATGACCGAGCGTGTGCCCGGGTACGGCGATGACCCGCCCGACACGATCGCCCAGGCGGATCTCGTCGCCCTCGCGCAGCGCCACGTCGCGGCCGGGGATATTCTCGTCCGCCGGGCCGAAGACCCTGGCCCCCGTCGCTTTTTTGATCTCGAAATTGCCCCCCGTGTGGTCGGGGTGCCAGTGCGTGTTCCACACCTGGCCGATGGTCCAGCTGCGCCGCTCCGCCTCGGCGAGCACGGGCGCCGCATCGCCCGGGTCGACGACTGCCGTCTCACCACTGGCCTCATCGTGGACGAGCCAGAGATAATTGTCCGAAAAGGCGGGAACGGCAACGATTTCCACGGCTGCGCCTCTACGCTCGCGGAGCGAGGATCGCCAGCGCATCGGCGGCGAGCTTGCGGGTCAGTTCGGCTGCGGGGAGCGCGTCTCCGAGCGGCGCGGCCTGGCCGGCCCACATCGGCCCGAAGCCATATTCGCCCTGTCTTTCCGCAGCGGCGCGGATGGGTGCTAAAGCGGCGCTGGCGAGAGGATAGAGCGGCACTTCCGGCCGAACGGCGCCAAGCTCATTGATCAGCCGTCCGCGAAGCCCTCGCGCGAGGCCGCCCGTCATCAGATTGGTGAAGACCGTGCGCCCATCGTCCAGTCCCGAGCGATGCGCTGCGCTGATCTTCGTTTCGGGCGCGCGGAGATAGGCCGTGCCGAGCTGGACCGCGCTGGCGCCCAGAGTGAAAGCGGCGGCGATCCCGCGGCCATCGCCGATCCCGCCAGCGGCGATCACAGGGACACTTACCGCGTCCGCGACTTGCGGCAGCAGCGCGAACAGGCCGAGCGCTTCCGCCGGTTCGGACGGAAGGAACCGCCCCGTATGTCCGCCCGCCTCGAACCCTTGGGCGATGATCGCATCGACGCCGCGCTCCTCAAGCCAGCGCGCCTCCGCGACGGTCGTCGCATTGCCGAAGATCACCGCGCCCGCCGCCTTCACCCGCTCAAGCAGCCGCGCTTCGGGTAAGCCGAAGTGAAAGCTGATAACGGGCGGCCGTAGCTCTTTGACCACTCGGCACATCTTGTCATCGAACGGGAGCCGCAGCGCCCCGCCATTGCCGGATTCCACGGCAAACTCCTCGTGATAAGGCCGAAGCAGTTCGCGCCAGGCGCTGTCGTCGCTGCCAACCGGCATCGAGTGGCAGAAGAAGTTGAGCGCGAACCGACCCGAAGTCTGTTTACGTACCCCTGCGACCTGCCCGCGCGCCTGCTCGCAGGACAGCATGCCGCAAGGCAGCGAGCCCAGCGCTCCTCCGGCAATCGCTGCAAGGCACAGCTCGACACCGCCCGCGCCGGCCATCGGCGCCTGGACGATCGGCTGCTCGGCCCCGACGAGGTCCAGCCAGCGGCGGTCGGGCCAGCCTACCATGCGCCGGTGTTGGGCATCGATGCCCATGGCTCGGCGGGAGCGAGCGCAGCGCCCTTCTGGAGGATCTCGACCGAGATCTCGTCCGGCGTCCGGACGAATGCCATGCGCCCATCGCGCGGTGGGCGGTTGATCGTCACACCCGCGTCCATCAACCGGCGGCAGGTCTCATAGATGTCGTCGACTTGATAGGCGAGGTGGCCGAAGTTGCGACCACCGCCATAGCCGCTCTCGTCCCAGTTCCAGGTGAGCTCGGCCTCGCCGCCTTCGTCGCCCGGAACGCCGAGGAAGATCAAAGTGAAACGACCTGCCTCATTCTCCATCCGCCGTCGCTCCTCGAGGCCCAGCAGTTGAAAAAATGCAACAGTCGTGTCGGGATCGGACACGCGGAGCATCGAATGGAGGAATTTCATTTTACTTCGCTCGCTTCATCGCTATAAACGCACAGTTCGTCGCAGTCGTGACCGGCGATCATGACCGGTGGCTGCTCGTAATATGCGGACGAACGCACGGGTTTTCATCCCATGATCCAGAAGCTGCAGGACAGCCGCGCCGTCCTCTTGGGCGCGGTCGCGATTTTTGCAATTGGCCTTACCACCAGCGGTTACGCGCTCGGCGATGGCCTCAGGCGTTCCAAGATGGCGGAGCACCGGATGGTCAGCGTTCGCGGCGTGTCGGAACGTGACGTGACGGCCGACCTTGCAAGCTGGACCGTCGACTTCTCGCACCAGGGCACCGACTTCGGCTCGGTCCAGGAATCGGTCGATGGGCAGGCACGCGCGGTGCGTACCTTCTTCCTGCGCGCCGGGTTCGGGCCGGACGAAATTTCCGACAGCGACGTTTCGGTCAGCCGTGAGCAACCGCGCGACAAGGACGGGCAGCCGGTCGGTCCGCTGAGGCTCACGGTCAAGCGCTCGATCCAGCTGAGGACCGGCAACGTCATGCGCGCCCGCACCGCCTATGCCGCTCAGTCGGAGCTGCTCCGCGAAGGCGTCGAAGTTTCCGGGACCAACGTCAGCTACACGTTCACCAAACTCAATGCGCTCAAGCCCGAGATGATCGCCGAGGCCACCCAGAACGCGCGCCGGAGCGCCGAGGAGTTCGCGCGCGACAGCGGCACTTCGGTCGGCCGCATCAAGACCGCGAGCCAAGGCTATTTCTCAGTCGGAGCGCGCGACGGCGAAGAGTGTAACGACTGCGGATCGCAGGGCGGCAACACGCCGTTTCAGAAAGTCCGTGTCGTGACCACGGTCGATTACGACCTGGGCTGAGCGGGAGTTGCGGGGGTCGCGTCGCTCTTCAGCGTCGGTGTGACCCCCAGCACCTCGATCGCCTTGGCGGCGGCCCGGCCAGTGGGTCCACCCGGATCATTGTCCTCGGCGCGCCGCCAAAAGCTTCGGGCCTGCTCGTCATCGCCATTGAACAAAGCGACGTGGCCCGCCTCGAACAGGACCGAGGGGTCCTTCGGCGCCAGCGCCAGCGCCCGGGTGATCGCCGCCTGGGCCGTGCCGTGGTCCCCTTCGCGGATCGCGAGCGCGGCCGAGAAGAGCCAGTAGAACGGATCGTTGGAGATCGTCTGCGAGGCCTCGGTCAGCTTGGCCCGGGCGGTCGCATAATCGCCCTGCGCCTCCGCTGCCCGCGCCCGGTCGAGCAACGCTTCGCCCCGCTGCGCCCCCGCGATCCCGCCGATGGCAAGCGCCTTGTCGAGGTCGGCGGCGGCGCGGGCCGGCTGGTTGGCGGCGATCCACATGTTGCCGGCGGCTGCCCACATGCGTCCGGTCCGAGCGTCCTTGTCGTTCGACGCCTTGGCGGCTTCCTCGAATGCCTGCGCCGCTGCCTGGCTGTTGCCGGCCTTGTCGGCAGCGACCGCCCGGCAGACGAGCGCGTCGGGAGTGACGAGGTCGGGGCACCCGCCGGAAGAGACGGGAGCGGCGGTCGCGGCCGCGGCGGCAAGGAGCAGATGGATCAAGGCGCAGTCTCCAGGAGCCCGGCGACCGAGCGCAGGATCGCTTCGATCTCATGGCGTTCGGACAGCCGGTGACCGCCGCCCTTGAGCACATTCAGCTGGACATCGGATGAACGGAGCGCGCGCATCGTCCGGAAAGCGACCTCCAGCGGCACGTCCCGGTCATCATTGCCGTGCAGCAGCCGGACCGGGCAATCGACCGCGATCTCGCTGCTCAGCAACAGCGAGCGCTGGCCCGATTCCCAGAAGGCGCGGGTCATTCGATCCTCCTTGCGCAGTTGCGCCGCCTGCTCCGCGGTGAACCCCCAGTCGGTGAAGTCCGGAGCCACCGCGATCCCGACCAGCGCCCGTATCCGTTGGGGACGGAGCAAAGCCAGATGAAGCGCGATCCAGCCGCCCATTGACGAGCCGACGACGATCAGCGGCCCTTCCGTCAACCGGTCGATGGCCGCGAGCGCCTCCTCGAGCCACAGCGCCAGCGTGCCGTCCTCGAACCGGCCGCCGCTCGAGCCGGTACCCGAATAATCGAGCCGAAGCATGGCGAGCCCGCGCCGCTCCGCGAACGCATCGAGTGCCACCGCCTTCGCCCCCACCATGTCCGAGGCGTAGCCGGGAAGAAACAGGAGCGCCGGCGACCCTCCTGGCCGCAGTCGGTAAGCAATGCGCCGGCCGGCCACTTCCATGTGGGCAAGACCACTCAACGCACATCTCGAAACGCAGCAATTGCAGCAGCCCCACGCGTGCGCGCGCGAACCGGAGGGGGTGTGTCAACTTTGTCAG
>Ga0157369_10002494_pt1 | contig 22062 bp, 23 predicted proteins | sample C25metaG_FD_113461 | JGI IMG/M metagenome (GOLD analysis project Ga0157369, IMG submission 113461) | Corn rhizosphere microbial communities from Kellogg Biological Station, Michigan, USA - C2-5 metaG | ecosystem: Host-associated > Plants > Roots > Rhizosphere > Soil | place: USA: Michigan...
ATCCGCCTCACGCAGGAAGCCGATGATCTGTTCCTCGGAAAAACGCTTCTTCACGTCCAATCTCCTTCGGTTGGGGGATTGGACTCCAAACGGCCGTGCTACTCAAAACCGGGGGGACGTCGCTTGAGCGCGGCGTGGAACGCCACGCGATTTCGAGAGCCGCCAGAGTGCTGAACATGCTATGGCCACTGTATGAAGCAATCGAAAGCGAACACTCCGGCACTGCTCGAGCCGCGGAATACAAAGTGGCACGGCTGTGCTGGAACACCAACTACTGGCATTGCCCAACCGGCCGGGAGGGGAAACTCACCGATGAGGCCATGTTCGAAGGCGAGCACGGGTTCGGCCACGAAGAATGGCTGTTCGACCACAGCACCTTGATCGACGGCTGGAAGTACGGCTTCATCCAGGCGCTCAATCGCTCTCAGGAGAAGTACGAGGGCCAACGTCTCAGCCTCCTTCTCTACGCCATCAACCACGCCAGCAAGCAGCGTTACTGGGTCGGAGCCATCGATGATATCGAGGTTCTGACCGAACGCGACGCTCAACAAATTGGCCGAACGTATCGGCGGCTGGGCTGGCTGAAGACAATGCGCGAACAGGTCAAAAGCCTTGGACTGGAAGCCGGCACGCTCAACAGCGTCGAAACGCTGGTGAACGTGCGCTATCGACCCGAGAGTCTGCGCATGTTCGAGTCGCCCATGCCGTTTCCCTCGGAGGATCTTCGCTCGGCTCGGTACGGTCAGTTGCAGAAGCTACCGCTTTCGCAATCGGCCATTCTCGATGATGACGGCAACGCCAGCGAACTGGTCGAGCGCAATCTGCGCAAGACCAAGGCCACTCGCAACGTTTCCGGCGGCTCATACGAAGTGGAGCTGGTCCAGACCCAGTGGCAGCAGTCGCTGAAAAACACGCTAAAAGAGGACATCAAGGGCGCAAGAGTCGATGTCGAACGAGATGTTGGTGGGCATCGAGTGGATGTCGTTCTGACCGTGGACAAGCGAGAGATCTTCATCGAGCTGAAGACATTCGGCTCCGTGCGCCAGATCATTCGCGCCGCCTTGTCGCAGCTCATGGAATACGCATACTGGCCCGATCAGCGTCGTTGCCAGGCGATGCTCATCGTAGGTCCATCCGAGGCGAGGACAGCCGAGAACACGTACCTGGCGATGCTCCGCGGACGCTTCGGATTGCCGGTCCATTACCTGCCCTATCAGAACGGCCGCATCGCGGGCGTGGCGGACTGGGTCAAGACACTGTCCGCGCCGACTGACGGCAATTGAAAGGCGCTCACCAGAGCCCCCTGCCCTGACATGCGCTGCCACGTCCTTTCGTCCCTGCTTGACTGGAGCAGGAGGGTTCTATGCACTGCTTCCGCGACCTCCGGATCACTTCCCATGTTCTCGACGAGCGCGGGATCATCGATTTCGTAGAGACCTTCGCTCAATCGACCCCGGGCTGGTCGCTTCCGAAGGGGAAGAGTCGGGAGTATGCAGCCCTTTGCGGCGTACCGTCCTGCTGTCTGATCCATGAACCCACGACCCTCCCCAAGGCAGCCCTCCACCTGACCCTATACGAGGCCAAACGCAGGGCGAACGGCGTCTACGCGCCGAACATCATTCCGCTGGACTGCAGCTCCATGACTTCACCCGAGTACAACGGAATTGCGCTGCGGTTTGCGCGCGAGCTGCGTTTACGGGCTCGCCAGGAAGACATTTCAATCCGGGTCACTCTCTCGAAATCCAAGCTCAGGCTGCGCGATATCATCGGCGGCAAGGTCGCGTGGAGACTGTTCCAGCGTTATATCGGCTTGTTCCCCGAGAGTGGCCATCCAAACGACCTTGCTCGCTTGGATGCATTCATCTGTGCGCTGTTCCGCTACTCAAGACGTCGGTTTGATCTCGATGCCTTCGAACTTCTGCTTCGCGAGGAGCTCAGGTGGTCCGAAGCGATGGCGTTGCGATGCAGGGCCCGCGTGGAAATCGGCCTTGATGTACTGGCGGCCAGCAAGAGATTCAGCCCCAGGTGACAGCGGATCGTCGAAAGTCGGTTCGGTGACGTATTCCCGCTGGTGCGCACATGCGCTCTTCGAGCATTGAAGGCCTGGTAAGCCGGGCCGGAACGGGCGCAACGCAGTGCGCGTGTGCAGCACTCGGTACCCGGCCCGAACGGCGACGCACCGGCCCTCCTCCTCTTCGCTGGTAATCTTCCGGATGCCACCTATCCACGCAGAGGAGCTTCCATGGCTGTCAAACTAGACGGACTGTCCCCGAAGGAACTGCAGACCCTGATCGCCCAGGCCCAATCCAGGATGGAGTCCGCACGCTCGGAGCACATCCGGGGCGTCAAGGCCAAGATCGACGCGCTGCTCAAGGCCGAAGGCCTTCAGCTCTCCGAGGTCTACGCGGGACGCGGCGGCAAGCGCGTCAAGCGTGCCGCCGCGGGCATCCCCAAGTACCGCAATCCGGCCGACCCTTCCCAGACCTGGACCGGCCACGGCAAGAAACCGACGTGGTTCCAGCAGGCCCTGAAGAAACCGGGTGTGACGGCGGACTCACTGCTGATCACCCGGGCGGCCGCGAAAAAGGCTCCAGCGAAGACAGCCGCCAAGAAACGGGCCGCGAAGAAAACCGGAAAGGCGGCCAAGTAATCCAGCGGACATGGGGCCTCACAAGAGGCCCCGGGCGGCCATCGACACGCACTCGGCCGCCGAGACCACGATGTGATCCAGCACCCGCACGCCGACATGTTGAAGACCATCGCCCAGTTCCCTGGTGATGGCGCGATCGGCCGCGGACGGTTCAGCCACCCCCGAGGGGTGGTTGTGCGCGAAGATGCACGCGGCGGCATTGTGCTGCAGCGCCGATCGGATCACCTCGCGCGGATGCACCGACGCACCGTCGATCGTGCCGCGGAAGAGCTTCTCCACCGCGAGGATGCGGTGGCGATTGTCGAGCCAGACGACGTGGAACTCCTCGTGTTTCAGGGCGCCCAGCCGCACGCGCAGGAAGTCGGCGCTGTCCCGGGGATTGCCGACGCTGCCCAGCCGTTCCAGCCGGCGGCGCAGGATGTCCTCGGCCGCTTCCAGGATGTCGTTCTCCGTCTGCGGCCCATCAACTGTGTAGTACCCCAGAACGTCGCGTGCGATGCCCATGTGCCTTCTCCCCGACGCGGGATTGCGCCGTGGGCACCGGGCGGCGAAGCGGGAAAAGGACGGCAGCACCGGGAAGCGTCGGCCGTGCCGACGCTGGAAGGCGGGAACGCAGTGGACGAGGGCCTGTCCCTTGCGTCGGCCGACCGCGCAGCCAACCTTGGCCATATCAGCGCAACTCCAGCGTTGGGGAACATGGGCAATGCAACGTTCTAGTCGCACGTCTCAGCGGATACACGGCGACGCGCCAGATAGGCTCACCGTGCTGCAACGGATACCACCCAGTCAGCGAACCGGGTTTCGCATGCTCGCTCGAAGGGTCATGCTCAATCGTCGCCATCACACGATTGGGCCCCCTCTCCCTTCCTAATGTGCTTCGCGCGACCGCTTTTTTTATGGTTCTTGCGCCGCCCAAGACGGGACAGGATTCCCCCTCTTGCATCACCCCCTGGAGCACCCGAGGACAATCAGCACAACAGGACGCGAGCACGCGAGTACACAGTCAGATAGGAAACTCAATTAATATCATCGAGTTACGTTATATTTAAGTGCGAAATCGTGCACAAATAAGCCTCTATCCGATCGACTTTCGGCACGGCTTGGGCTAAGGAAGAAGCGTTTCAGTCACCGAAGTTCGCACGCTCAGGCGCGCGCATTATTCGATTGCGCCACCCGATGGGGGCGCCCATGATTCGCCAACCGAACGAGGAAGAGGCGGTCATGGCGAACGGAAAACAATCAGCAGCCCGCCGAGTGAAGATGGCGGAAAAAGCTCGCCAGCAGAAGGAGCTTCACTTCCCGCAGCTCCACGAAGACTGGCTGTGGCATCGGACTCGGAACGACGGTTTCACCACCATGCCCCGGACGATGCCCCTGATCATGGAAGCTGTCGACGCGCTGAGCGGCGGACAGCCTGCAGGACAGGTCCTGCTGACCCTGTGGTGCCGCGCGCCTGACCATGCGCTCGTCACCATTGAGAGTCCAGCGGTGTTCGCAGCCGAGGCCGGTTTCTCCGGTCTGCGCGCGGTCGACAGCTGGCGGCGGCGCATGCGAAAGCTTGCCGAGCTCGGGTTCATACTCACGAAGCCAGGCGCGTCAGGCGACTTCCACTACGTCCTCTTGCTCAATCCCCATTGGGCGATGGAGCTCCGACAAAGTCGGTTCAAGGACATTCCTGTCAGCATCTACAACCGGTTCATCGAGCGAGTGATGGATGTCGGGGCTTTTGGAGACATCGAGACGGTCCGCGGTCACATCGCGCGCTGGGAACAGGAAGCCGCCGCTGCGGCAGTTGCATCCATTCCCGAGGTTCCACCGCCTCCCCCGCCAGAACCGCCCGTTGACGCCAGTACGCCGAAAGAGGGCGACGCGAACCCGTGACCATCAAAGGAGGATCGAACCATGCTCAGGAGGGTCATCGGCGTCACATGCATGCGCACCCATGCGGCGCCGAATAAAGAAGGCCTCTGACCAACCCACGCGTTAAGGTCTGGATTGGCCAGAGGACCATGGTGTGCCGCTAGATCCCCTGGACTGCCGCGTCAACGGCAGTCCAGGGCCTTCTAAATAACGCCGCTAGCCGTCCAAGGCAAGTCGCGATCCCGCACAGTGACGTCCGATTCCGCCACTCGGCCGGACGTCCAACCGAAGGACGTTCGCGCGAGACGACAAACCACGAGCTTCAGCAAGAACAGAAAGGTGGATCATGAAGGTTCATGTCCTCATCGACATTCGCATGCTCGACGTCGAGTTGGCCCTGTCAACGTACGGAATCGTGGTGATCGAGACAACACGACCGTACGCCACAGAAATCAACGAGCTGGTTCAATCTCGCCTCTTCCCTGACGGACCGACAGTCACCATGGATGGCGACGACGAGTACCCCGACACGCTCAACCTATTGGCGACCGACGTGCCGCCTGACCTTGGCTGGTCACACTATCTCGTCTACTCGAAGGTGTTTCCCTACAGCCTCGAACGCGCGCAAGATCTTGTTCGTGCCGCAGTATCAAGTTGGCCAGGTCGAGAAAACTACGTCTATGAAGTGCCTGATATCGACGAAGTGTCTGATATCAACATGATGGATCGTGCCTAACGATAGTGACTGAGCTCCTAAGCGCGAGGTACTTACTGGCAACGCACGACGTGGGCCCCGTGTTCCCCTATATCGAGAGCTCGACCAAATACATCGCTGCGAAATTCACGTTCAAGAAAGCGTAGCCAGCGTTGGCACGGTCGCGTTCGACACCAGGACTTCGAGCGCGTCGGGCAGCAACACATCACGCAGCGAAACCCCGAGAGCCACGTAGCCGCCCAACGTGTCTGCGATCATTCGAGTATGCAACTCCCCGGCACACTCTCGCGATACCTGGGCAAGCCACTCGTACATCCGCTCGCGTTCGGCGCCAAGCCTTGCCTGCCACCACGGTAGAGCTGGCTGATGCACGACACGTCCTTCTGCTTCGTCACACTCGATCTGCGCGAGCACCGTGTCGTAGGCTCCGCGATACCATTCCCGCTTGCCTGCGGCAGCCCGTGGCACGGTGATTGGCTGTACCGCATTCCAATCGCGCAGGTGCCGGTGCAGTGCCGTTTCACGCGCCTGCGCCTGCTTGCGAGAGTCGAACTCGACCAGCAGGCTGCGCGAAAGGTCGAAGAACTCGTAGTAGCGGCGCGAGAACGCGAGCGCCCGTGTGAACGGATCGTGCGAGATCCCGACCTTGAGGATGTCCTCATAGGCCAGGGGCAGCACGTAGAGGTAGCAGACACTCACGACCGGCCCTGCCTCATGCGTCCCGCACCATGGGCCAGGAGGCGTGCGCCCCCGGCGCGCCCCTCACGCGGAAGGCTACGCTGATCCGCGCAGGCTGCTCGCGTCGTGTCTTCGGGATGCCGTGCTCGTGGGTGAGCTGCGAGGCATAGCTCATGCGCAGCAGGCTGCCGGGAGCAAGGTCGATCGCCAGCGTCTCGCGCCGTCCGCCGATGGCTCGGATCAGCATGCGGCGGGTCGAACCCAGCGACACCAGCGTGATCGGCTGCCCTGCGGTCAGCGAATGCAGCTTGTCGTGATGCATCGCCACGCTGTCGCGGCCATCGCGGTAGAAGTTCATGCCGGCATGCGTGTACGGTGCCGGTGCGACCGCCTGCACGTGCGTCAGCATGTCGGCCAGCGGCAGGTGCGCCGGCGGTTCATCAAGGGCATAGCTGGCGAGCAGCCGCGGCACGTCGACGACGCGGTCGTACATCGGCCGCTGCAACGTGGACCAGGCGGCGTTCGCCTGCAGGCACTCGAACCACGCCACGGCGGTTTCCACATCGACGAAGTGTGGCCAGTATCGGATGCCGCCCTCGGCATCCGACACCAGTTGCAACATGGATGGCGCGAACAGGTCGTCGGTCAGGGCGGACAGCGCGTGCATCATCAGTGGAAGTCGCGCGAGGTGGTAGGCAGTTCGCCGAGCAGGTGGCTGAGGTCGCGCAGGTCACCCGCGATCAGGTGGCGGACCCCGTCCACCTGCTCCCAGCGCCCGCGCACGGCCAGCAGGCGCGCGCCCAGCAGCGCCTTGCGCCGGCGTAGCGCCACGTCCGGCCAGACCACGACGTTAACCATGCCGTACTCGTCTTCCAGCGTCACGAAGATCGTGCCCTTGGCGGTGGCCGGACGCTGGCGCTGGGTGACGATACCGGCCACGTGGACATGGCGGCCGTGTGATACGCCACGCAGCTGGCTCGAATCGAGCACGCGCTGCTGCTGGAGCCGGTTGCGCAGCAGCGACAGCGGATGCGCCTGCAGCGTCAGCCCGGTGGTGCGATAGTCCGACAGCACGTCCTCGCCCAGCGTCGGCGCTGGCAACGCCACCGCATCCTCGTCGGGACTGCCGGGCAGCAGCGGACGCTGGCGCTCGATGCCGGCCACGGCCCAGCGTGCCGCATGGCGATGGCCGGCCAGCGCCTGCAGCGCGCCCGCCTCGGCCAACACCCGACGCGCCTTTTCGTCCAGGCCGGCGCGCAGACACAGGTCGCGCACGTCGCGGAACACGCCTTGCGCGCGCGCCGCAACGATCGCCTGTGCCGCCGCTTCGGACAAGCCCGCGACCTGACGCAGGCCCAGCCGCAACGCAGGCTGCCCGCCATCATCTATGCCGCGCCGTGCATGGCCGCCCTCGAGCGTGTTGTCCCACTCGCTGCACGTCACGTCGACCGGGCGGATCTCCACCGGTCCGCGCGCGCCCGCACCGCGGCGGGCGTCCTGCACGATCTGGCTTGCCGAGTAGAAGCCCATCGGCTGTGCGTTGAGCAGCGCACAGGCGAACGCCGCCGGTTCGTGCCGTTTCATCCAGCAGCTGATGTAGACCAGCTTGGCGAACGAAGCCGCGTGCGACTGCGGGAAGCCGTAGGAACCGAAACCCTTGATCTGCTCGAAGATCTGGTCGATGAACGCGGACGAGTAGCCCTTGTCCTCCATCAACTGGCGGATGCGTACGCGGTGGGGCTCCATGTCGCCGCCCCGTCCCCACGCGGCCATCGAACGGCGCAGGCCGTCGGCTTCCTCCGGCGAGTACCCGGCATGGATCACCAGTTCCATCACCTGCTCCTGGAACAGCGGCACACCCAGCGTGGGCCTGAGGATGTCCTCGATCTCCGGCGAGGGATACACCACCGGTTCCTTGCCCTGCCGGCGCCGCAGGTAGGGATGCACCATGCCACCCTGGATCGGGCCCGGCCGCACGATCGCCACCTCGACCACCAGGTCGTAGAAGGTCTCTGGCCTCAGTCGCGGCAGCATGCTCATCTGCGCGCGCGACTCGATCTGGAACACGCCGACGGTGTCGGCAGCCTGGATCAGCGCGTAGGTAGGCGCGTCGCCTGCCGGCAACCGTGCCAGGTCCAGGTGGTAGCCGCGATGCCGTTCGATCAGGGCCACGGCCTTGCGGATGCAGGTGAGCATGCCGAGCGCCAGGCAATCAACCTTGAGCAGCCGCATCGTCTCCAGGTCGTCCTTGTCCCACTGGATGATGGTGCGATCGACCATGGCGGCATTCTCCACCGGTACCACGGTGGACAGCGGCGCATCACTGATGACGAAGCCGCCGACATGCTGCGACAGGTGACGCGGATGGCCGCGCAACTGGTCGGTGAGTGCCAACACGCGCGCGATTAGCGGATTGTTCGGGTCGAAGCCGGCCTCGCGCAGGCGCTGCTCCATCGACGTCTCGCCGTTACCCCAGCCGTAGCACTCGGCCAGCAACGCGATCTGGTCGGGCGGCAGACCGAACGCCTTGGCGACGTCGCGCACCGCGCTCTTGCCGCGGTAGCGGATCACGGTCGCGGCCAGCGCGGCGCGCTCGCGGCCGTACTTGCCGTAGACGTACTGCAGCACTTCCTCGCGGCGCTCGTGCTCGAAGTCCACGTCGATGTCGGGCGGCTCGTTGCGCTCGCGGGACAGGAAGCGCGCCATCAGCAGCCGGCTCTCGGCCGGGTTGACCACGGTGATCCCGAGCGCGAAGCACACCGCCGAGTTCGCGGAGGAGCCGCGTCCCTGGCACAGGATGTCGCGTGAGCGCGCGAAGCGCACGATGTCCTCGACGGTGAGGAAGAACGCCTCGTACTTCAGTTCCGCGATCAGCGCCAACTCACTTTCAATCTGCGCCGCAACCGAGGGTGGCACGCCGTTCGGCCAACGCTCGCGCATGCCGGCCTCGGTCAACGCGCGCAGCCAGCTCGCCGGCGTGTGGCCGTCGGGCACCAGCTCGGCCGGATAGGCGTAGCGCACCTCGTCCATGCGGAACGTGCAGCGTCGTGCCAGCCGCACGGCGGCCTCGAGTAACGCGGGCGGATAGATGTTGCCCAGCGCCCGCCGCGTGCGCAGGTGATGCTCACCGTTGCGGAACAGGTGTTCGCCGCAGTCGGCGAGTGGCATGTTGTGGCGGATCGCGGTCATCGTGTCCTGCAAGACACGGTGACGGCGCACGTCCATGTGCACATCGCCGGCAGCGACCGGCACCATGTCCAGCTGACCCGCAAGTGCGAGCAACTGGCGCAGGCGCGCGGCATCGTCCTGCTCGCGGTGCAGTTCGACCGCGAGATGGACGCGTTCGCCCAGCCGTGTACGCAACCACTGGCCCTGCGCCTCGTCGGGTTCCGCCGCGGGCAGCCACAGTGCGAACAGGCCGCAGTCTTCCCCATCGCCCAGGACACGCGCCACGTCGGCGCGCGTCAGCCGATACTCGCCCTTGCGGGCGGCGCGCCGCGCAACGGTGATGAGGTCGCACAGTCGGGTGTAGCCAGCCTGCGTCTCGACCAGCAGCACGAAACGCAGGCCACAGGTCAGCGTGAACTCGCTGCCGACGATCAGCGTGAGGCCGGTAGCGCGCGATGCCTCCAGGCCGCGCACGATGCCGGCCAGCGAACATTCGTCGGTGATCGCCAATGCCTCGTAGCCGCACTGCGCGGCGCGGAGGAACAGTTCCTCCGCGCTGGCTGCACCGCGCAGGAATGAGAAGTCCGACAGGCAGTGGAGTTCGGCGTAGGGCGGGAAATCGTCGCCGCGCACGTCGTCGTTGGCCGCGCGCTGCGCGAGCCGATGCGCCACCTCCCAGGCACGCGGCGGGCGGGCGCCCGGCGTGTCGGGCGGCAGACCGTACACGAGGTCGTCGCCGCTCATGCGAACCATCCGTGCAGCATCCAGCCGCCCTGCTCGCCCGGCGGCGTGAACGCCCAAGCGCGTTGTCCCTGCGAGGTTTCCAGCACGTAGTAGTCGCGCCGCGCCTCGTCGCCATCCCACCAGCCGCTTTCCAGGCGCTCCGGCCCTGACACAATGCGCACGTACCGATCGCGCAGCGGGATGGGCTTGGACAGCAGCCACAACGGTCGCGGCGGGCGGACCGGCGCTTGGCTGATGCGCTCCACCTCGCCTTCCGCACGGCGCCAGGCGCGCTCCGGCCGCGGGTCGCCGGTCGGTACGATCCGGTGTACCGCCGTGTCGCCGAGCCGTGCGCGCAGGCGCTCGCGCAACTGCGGCCACGGCAGCGTCTGTTGCGCGCGCACGTCGAACAGGTCGCGCGTGGCCGGCACGAACGGCGGCAGTTCCCGCGCCAGCAGCCGCATCGCCACCACGGGTCGGTCGAGTTGTACTCGCTCCAAGCGGCCACGGGTCAGCTCGAACAGCATCGCCGGCTCGCGCTCGGCCGCGAGCAGGCCCACCTCGACATCGGTATGCGCCACCTCGTGTTCCAGCCGCAGCACGAAGCGCTGTACGCCGCCGTCCCGGATCGACAGGCAGGTGCACAGGTCGCCGATCATCCGCCGCAACGGGAACAGCAGCGCGGTGTGGCCCTCGACCTCGCACTCCAGTTCGATCCGGCTGTCGAAATGATCGGGCGGTGCGTAGTACCTCAGTGGATCATCCGCACTGCCGTAAAGCCGACCGAGGTGTTCGAGCAAGGCGAGGCCGAAGCGGCGACGCACGCTGTCGGCCGGTAGCGCACGCACGGCGCGCAGGTCGCGCAGGCCCATGCGATGCAGCCGCTCGCCTGCGTCATCGGGCAGCAACGCGCGGCGTACCGGTACGCGATCCAGCAAGGCCTGCATCGCGGCCGGATGATCGACCGCCAGTCCGTCGCGCAGGCCGGCCAGAATGCGCGCGGCACGCGGCGTCGGCGCCATCGCAATGCGGTGGGCGAAGCCCAGCGCCGCGAGTTCTTCGCGAAGGCGCGCTTCGATCCGCGGCCAGGGCCCGAGTAGGCCGAAGCTCGCGCGCACCTCAAGCACCAAGCATCCTGGCCACTGCGCGCTGACCAGCGAACTGTGGCGATACGCCCAGGCCGCGAGGAAACGTTGCCAGCGCGCCTCCGCCTGCGGGTCATAGTCGACCATCGCGACGTCGGGCAGCAGCGCATGCGCGGCGGTCAGGCGCATACCGGCGCGCAGGCCGGCAGTAGCGGCGGCAGAGTTGACCGCGTGCAACGTGCGCAACTGTGCCGGTCCGCCGACCAACGCCAGCGGCGCATCGGGATCAGGCAAACGGCGGAGGACGGCGTCCAGCGCCAGTTGCGGCAGCAGCAGGCAGGCCCACAACATGCGCGCGCCTCACCAGGCACCCGAGGCAAAGGCGTGCACCGGCACGGGACCGCCGCGGCATTTGCGCACGTGCCAGGTGCCGGCGCCCTGCCCGTCGCGAGCGCATTCCAGGCGCAGCGCGGCCGGCGATGGGTTGTCGGCATGCCGGCGGTCGCGCAGCGCAAAGCCCAGGCACGCGCCGCTGTCCGCCGCGACTTGCAGGCGCCGCAGCGCTGCGGTGTCGGCCTGCAGTGGCCAGCCGACGACTGCCGCGCACGCACCGCTGCGCAGGCATTGCTCGAACGCCCACAATGCGTCGCGCGGTGTGGCGACGTCGATCACTTCCAGATGCATCAGGTCCACGCCGGCTGCCTGCCAGGCCGGCGCATAAGGCAGGTACGGCGGCGCGACCAGCACGACCGTGGCACCGGCCTGGGTGCAGCGCGCCAGCGTGGGGAGGAGCAGCGACAGCTCGCCGACGCCATCGGCCGGCAGCAGCAGCTCGGTGAGAGCACGCCGCGGCCAGCCGCGCTGCGACAGCAGCGCGTCGAGGTCCGCATACCCGGTGGACTCGCCGCCCGCGGCGATCGCCGCAGCGCGGCCGGCGTGCCACAGGGTCTGTGTGGCCAGCAGGGATTCGAGGGCAGCGACGCCGGCCATGTCAGTCCCGGCGCACGAGGCCGCAGTAGAGGCCCTCGATCGCGAAGTCCTGATCCGGCGAGACGACGATCGGCGCATACGCCGGATTGCGTGGCAGCAGCTGGATACGATGGCGTTCGCGTTGCAGCCGCTTGATGGTCATCTCGCCGTCGACGCGGGCGACGACGATCTGGCCGTCGCGGGCCTCCGGCGTGCTGTGCACGCCCACGAGGTCGCCATCCAGGATGCCTTCGTCGATCATCGAATCGCCCCGGACCCGAAGCAGGTAGTCCGGGCGCCGGGCGAACAGGTGCGCGTCCAGCCAGAGTTCCTGGTCGTGGCCGATGTCCGGCCCGATCGGCGCACCGGCGGCAACGCGGCCCAGCACCGGTAGCGCCATCAGGTCCGGTCGTCCACTTCCGGGTAGGCGGATACCGCGCTTCTGGTTCGGCACCAGCTCGATCGCGCCGGCCTCGGCCAGCGCCAGCACATGTTTCTGCGCCGCGTTGCGCGAGGCGAACCCGAAGGCCTCGGCAATCTCCGCGAGGCTGGGCGGCTGCCCAGCCGCGACCCGCCCCTGGATGAAGGCGAGAACCTGGTGACGCTTGGAGGGTTCGGCGGACATGGTGGACATTTGTACACCCGTTCGCCACGATATGCGAGTGCCCCGTTCGTAACCGCGTGCGAATGTCCGCTTCAGGCTAGTCTTCTCTTGTCGGCCGTTGTCGGGTTCTGTCGTGTCACCGAAGCGCGCAACCGTCCCCTTGGAAGGCTTAATTCTGCGGTATCGTGATAACATGAAAACATCCATGGCGATCGAGTCACCAATGAATGCCAAGCCGAGACGACGCGCCACGACGACGGGCACCCTCGTTGGGACACGTTTCCAGGCGACGCTGCTCGAAGCCATTGATAGCTGGCGCAAGGACCAGGACGATCTACCCACTAGGCCAGAGGCCGTGAGGAGACTGGTCGAGTTGGGGATGACTTGCGACACAACCAATTTCAATGGCTCATCTACACGGCACATCGAGCGGAACTCGGACGACAAGGCATGAAAAAGCAAAAAGAACTGGTTCTCCTCAAGTCCGAGGAGGAAGTCGCGCAAGCCGAAGCTCAGATCGTCGAGCTTTCCAAGAGGATCGAGTTCTATCTGACGGAGTATTCCGTCGAACTCTTGGCCAACAAGATGAACAAGGCCGAGTTCGTTGTCCCCTCATACCAGCGCGAGTACACGTGGGAGCACGATCGCAAATCGCGCTTCATCGAATCCCTGCTACTTGGCCTCCCTATTCCGTTCCTTTTCTTCTGGGAAATGCCGAACGGGAAACTGGAGATCGTCGATGGCTCACAGCGGCTACGTTCCATTGAGGAGTTCGTACTTGGCGATCTCCGCTTGGGTGAACTGCAAAGTCTCACTGCACTGTCCGGCTTCAAATTCTCCGATCTCCCCGAGTCTCGCCAGAGGAAGATCAACAATCGTTCGATACGCGGCATCGTATTGAACGAACATGCTGATGAGCAGGCTCGTTTCGACATGTTCGAGCGAATCAATACGGGCAGCAAGATCGCCAACATGGCAGAGGTCCGCCGAGGCGCTCTTGCAGGCCCGTTCATGGATCTTATCATCGAACTTTCAATCCTCCCCGAGTTCGTAGCACTCGCCCCTGTCTCGAAGAAAGATCTCAATGAGCGCGAGCACGAAGAGCTCGTCGCACGCTTCTTCGCCTACAGCGATGGGTTGGAGGGGTACAAGGACCGTCCGTCGGAATTCATCTTCAACTACGTGAAGAAGATGAATGCCGAAGCAGCCAATGATCCAGCATTAGCTGGTCGATATCGTGCGCGTTTCCAAGAGGCAATTGCCTTCATCGGTCGTGTATTCCCTTACGGTTTTCGCAGGAACCCCAAGGGCAAGGCCACACCCCGAGCCAGATTCGAGGCCATTGCAGTCGGATCGCGTCTCGCGCTGGACGATCGCCCCAATCTTGCCAACGAGAACGTTGCAGATGTTACCCCATGGCTGACCGGCGACAACTTCACGAAAGTGACTGGGTCGGATGGCGCGAATGCCATTGCGCGCTTGCGAGAACGCACTGGGTTCGTGCGTGATCGACTGCTGGGTGTGTGAATGAGCAGCAATCTAAGCACCGGATTCCAGGAGCGCCTAGCCGAGGTCGAGGCATATCTGGGCTTTTTATCGACCATAGAGGCCCAGGCTCAGCAGGGGCCACCACGGATCGAAGGTGCAGAACACCCCATCAGCACTCAGCAACAGCGCATCCTCTACTCAAGCGTATACCTACAGTTATACAACCTTGTCGAAGCAACCATGTCGCGCTGCATTGAGACGATTGCCGATGCCGCAAAGGAGAACGGGCGTTGGAAACCTGGCGATCTAAGCGATTCCATGCGCCGCGAATGGGTTCGTGTCATTGCAAAAACTCATACAGATCTCGAGCCTGAGACCCGGCTCAGACATGCTCTCGAACTTTGCAACCATCTGCTGGCATCGCTTCCGATAAATTCCTTTGAAATCGACAAAAACGGAGGTGGCAACTGGGACGATAAAACAATCGAAAAATTCATCAAGAACAGGCTTGGTTTGGATTTTTCTGCGAGCGACGAGGTGAAAAGTGCAACCAAGAAGCACATCAAGGATGAGCTTGGGCCGCTGGAGCTGGTGAAAAGGCTTCGGAACCGATTGGCTCATGGAAACATTTCGTTTGAACAATGCGCCGAAAACGTGACGGTGAGCGAGCTCATTGCCATCAAGGACGCAACCGTCAATTACCTCAAAGAAGTGGTCGATCACTTTTCAAACTATGTAAACAGTTTCGAGTATCTAGCTCCTGATAGACGACCCGCATGAGCCGTAAATTGTCAAACTCAAAGAATATGCCCCGAATCGTCGGAGTCGATCTCTTCTGCGGCGTGGGCGGCCTTACGCATGGCCTCGTTCGAGGAGGCATTCATGTTGCCGCCGGAATAGATATCGATTCGAGTTGCAAGTTTCCCTTCGAGGCCAACAACTCCGCCTCGTTCCTTGAACGTGATGTTGGGGAGCTCCAAGCCGGAGACATCGCGCCCTTCTATGAAGGCGCCGACTTCACGTTGCTTGCTGGCTGTGCACCATGTCAGCCGTTCTCCACCTACAGCCAGAGCGGGCGGAACAGTGAATATGAATCACAATGGCCACTGGTATCGTCCTTTGGTCGCCTGATCAAGAAGATCAAGCCCGACCTCGTGACCATGGAGAATGTACCGCAGCTCGCGGATCATCCAGTCTTCCAACAATTCCTCAAGAGCCTTTCCGGCTACAAGAAGTGGTGGAAAGTCGTCGAATGCTCCTCGATCGGCGTTCCTCAGACGCGAAAACGCCTCGTACTACTTGCATCACGCTTGGGCAGCGACGCATTGGAGCTTTCGCAGGAGAAAGTCCAACGTATGACCGTGCGCGAGACCATTGGCTCGCTCCCTCCAATCAATGCGGGGGAACGCGACCCAAGAGATGGGTTGCATGCCGCGTCATCCCTGAGTTCCCTGAACCTTTCAAGGATTCGTGCATCCCGGCCCGGAGGCACATGGAGAGATTGGCCCGACGAGCTGCAGGCACCATGCCATCGCAAGGATACCGGCGCCACTTATCCAAGCGTCTATGGACGCATGGAATGGGATCAACCCGCCCCAACCATCACCACTCAGTGCTTCGGGTATGGCAACGGAAGATTTGGACACCCTGAGCAGGATCGCGCCATATCTCTTCGGGAAGCGGCGATGCTTCAAACATTCCCAAAGTCCTATGCATTCGTTGCACCCGGCACCCCCATCAAGTTCAACAAGATGGGGCGCTTGATTGGAAATGCCGTGCCTGTGCGACTCGGTGAGATCATCGCCCGCTCGCTCGTGACGCACGTACAGGCCCACATGCACTGATCTGCTGCAAGCTCGCGAGAGTCAACACGACGGCATCATCTATCGGCACGTGCTCCCATATCCGAAGCACCGCCCATCCGTTGTTGGCCAATCTCGCATCGGTATCAAGATCACGCGCCCTGTTGGTCGCTATCTTGTCCAGCCACCACTCGCGATTGGTTTTCGGAGTGGTGGCATGGATGGGGCAACCGTGCCAGAAACACCCATCACAGAAGACTGCCAAGCGTAAGCGCGTGAATGCGATGTCGATGGTTCTCCTCGTACCAGGGAGCGCAGCATAGTGGACACGAAATCTGAGTCCCCGGTGATGTAGCGCAGAGCGTAGCGCCCTCTCTCGTGGGTTGTCTTTCCCTACGGTACGCGCCATCCGGTGGCTGACGGTAATGGAAGGAACTGACATGGAAGTGACGGACAAGAGGATCGCCGAGTAGCTGTTCACAGGTTCAGCCTGATGGCTTCAGCAACGAAGTTGCTATACCAAGCCTCAGGCATCACACGCCAAATCTCATGGGCAAATCTGATGCGACTGATTTCACCTCGCATGACCATCCCATGTAAGTCCTCATACCCCTGGACGTTCACGAAAAACTTCAGCATGTGATCTTCGAGAAAGTAGAACTCGTCCTGATCGAGACCTCGTCGTCCAGCATCATCAAGCAATAGTCCGAAGAGGAAAGCCCACTCGTCTTGGTCATCTGCTTCGCCGAGGGGAACAGACAAGTCAGCGCGGCCATTGGACTTCTCGTGAACACGCCCATGACATTCCCGACACAACGTAATTCCGTTACCCGCTTCTGCGGCACCCCAGGGATAGAGAGTCTTGCGTACGATGTGATGTGCTTGGAGGCTTTGCTCCGAGTCGCAGCACACACAGTGGTATGAGTCCCGCTCTTTGATGAAGCGACTCCACTGCCGAAGGATCCATTTCGCCGAACACTGCTTCGCCACAGCCACGTCCAGAGCCAGTTTGCGCTGCCTGACTTTTGTTAGATCAGCATTGGTTACCTTCGACATATAAGTCTCTATGTTGGCCCCGCACGCGACGCGGCAGCCGCGTCGTGCCCTCAAGGTATCCGCCACCACCAGTGCGGCCTGCGGCTCACCCAGCCTTACGCTTAAACGACACCACGTCGCCGCAAGCGCGCAGCGCGTCCAGGTAGTCGGCCCAGCCCTGCATCATGCGCTTGCGCTCGTCCAGGTACTGCGCCGCGTGCGTGTACGCCTCGCGTACCTTGTTCGATTCGGCGTGGGCTAGCTGGCGCTCGATGGCGTCCGCGTTCCAGCCCATTTCGTTCAGGCGCGACGCGGCCATGCTGCGGAAACCGTGGCCGGTCATTTCGTCGGTGCCGTAGCCCAGCCGGCGCAAGGCGGCGTTGACGGTGTTTTCGCTCATGGGGCGGTTGATCGTGCGCAGGCCGGGAAACACATACCGCCCCTCGCCCGTGAACGGTTGCAGCTCGCGCAGAATCGCCACAGCCTGCGCAGACAGAGGCACGATGTGCGCGGCCCTCATCTTCATGCGCTCACCGGGGATGCGCCATATGGCGCCGTCCAGGTCGAACTCCGCCCACTCCGCATGCCGCAGTTCACCCGGCCGCACGAATACCAGCGGAGCCAGCTTCAAGGCAGCGAGCGTGACGGGCTGGCCGGTGAAGCCATCGATAGCGCGCAGCAGTTCGCCGATCCGGGCGGGATCGGTGATGGCGGCATGATGCTTGTTCTTCGGGGCTTTCAAGGCACCCCGCAGGCTGGCCGTGGGGTCGGCCTCGGCCTTCCCTTCCAGGATCGCCCAGCGGAACACCTGCCCGGCCTTGATCCGGGCACGCTTGGCGGTCTCCAGCTTGCCGGTGGCCTCCACCTTGCGCAGGGCTTCCAGCAGCGCGCGCGGCGTGACCCCGGCAATGGGGGCACTGCCGATCTCGGGGAACAGGCAGGTTTCCAAGATCCACCGCGACTTGCGCAAGGTGACTTCGGCGCCTTCCTGCCGCGCCAGCCATGCCAGCGCCACGGCCTCGAACGTATCCGCCGCGATGATCGCCGCCTTGGCTGTCTCCGCCTTCGCGGCTTTCTTCACTTCGCCGGGGTCGGCGCCGTTCGCCAGCAGCTTCCGGGCGTCGCCGCGCCGGTCGCGTGCATCGGCGAGACTGATATCCGGATAGACACCCAGCGCCAGCCGCTTTTCCTTGCCGTCGAATCGGTACTTGAGCCGCCACAGCTTGCCGCCGGCCGGCGAGACTTCCAGGTACAGGCCGCCGCCGTCGAACAGTCGCAGCGGCTTGTCGGCAGGCTTGGCCTTGCGGATCGCGGTATCGGTGAGCATGGGGGCATCCTCGGGCGTCGCAGGGATGGCAAATGCCACCGTGCCCCGAAGAATGCCCCCACCAGACGCCGGATTGCAACGGATGCCCCCGGGCGGCACTGGACGATCAGGCAAGAAAAAACCCGCTTAAGTGGCGGGTTTCTCTAGTCTTTTTGGTCCGTATTGGACGTTGTCGGACTATGTAATGGTGCCCAAGAGGGGACTCGAACCCCTACGCCTTGCGGCGCTACCACCTCAAGGTAGTGCGTCTACCAGTTCCGCCACCTGGGCAGGTGCATTGCTTCAGTGTTGCTTTTGGGGCGCCGGCGCGGCCGGCACTTCACCTTGTTGCTGCTTGCTCGTGGCAGGCGCCGCGGGCACCGCCGAGTTTGCGGCGGCCGGTGCAGCCGCAGGCACTTCCGGATTCGCCGGCGTGGCCGCCACCGGTGCCTGCTTGGCGGGCGCCTGCTGGTTGCTCATGCCGGCCATCACGCCGAGGTCGGCGCCGTTGTTCTGCTGCGTGCCGTGGCTGTGCAGGTATATGCCCATGCCGAGGCTCAGCGCGAAGAACAGCGCGGCGAGCACGCCGGTGGCGCGGGTCAGGAAGTTGGCCGAGCCACGCGCGCCGAACACCGTGGCCGAAGCACCGCCGCCGAAACCGGAACCGGCGCTGGCGCCCTCGCCGTTCTGCAGCAGGATCAGCACGGTCATGGCCGCGGCGATCAGGATGTAAAACACGCTGAAAATGACGAACATCAATCGAGCCTGTGGCGACTTAACGCGCCGCTGCGCAGATTCCAAGAAAGTCGGTAGCAGTCAGCGAGGCTCCACCAATAAGCCCGCCATCCACGTCCGACTGCGCGAACAATTCGGCGGCATTGGCCACCTTGACGCTGCCGCCGTAAAGCAGCCGAGTCAGACGGGCAATCATAACATCTTCTTTCTGGAGTTGGCTACGGATGAACGCATGCACCAGCTGCGCCTGTTCCGGCGTGGCGGTGCGGCCGGTGCCGATCGCCCACACCGGTTCGTAGGCGATCACCGCGGTATCGAACGCCGCGATGCCGCCGTCGCCGATCACGGCCTGCAGCTGGCGCGCAATCACCGCTTCGGTGTCGCCGGCTTCGCGCTGCGCCAGGGTCTCGCCCACGCACAGTATGGGCGTCAGGCCGCCGGCACGCGCTGCGGCGAACTTGCGCGCCACCAATGCATCGCTCTCGCCGTGGTACTGGCGACGTTCGGAATGCCCGACCAGCACCCATTGCGCGCCGCAATCGGTCAGCATCGCGGCGGACACCTCGCCGGTGTACGCGCCCTGCCCTTCGTGCTCGCTGAGATCCTGCGCACCCACGCCGATGCCGGCCTCGGCGCAGGCTGCGGCCACGGTGGCCAGGTAGGGGAACGGCGGGCAGACCGCCACATCGATATCGCCAGTGCTGGCCATGGCGATCTCGCCGCACAGGGCGACGGCCATCGAGCGGCTGCCGTGCATCTTCCAGTTCGCGGCGACGAGCTTCTTGCGCATGTTCGGCATCATTCCGTTCGGATAAACGTGAGATTTTACAGGATGATAGCCGGACTGGTATTGCTGCAGCGCAGCGTCCAAGATGCGAGGGCATTACAGGAGAAACGCGTGCCGCCTGCCCGTCCGCTCAGTCTCGTCACCGGCGCTTCCGCCGGCATCGGTACCGCCTTCGCACGTACCTTGGCGGCGCGTGGTCATGATCTGGTGCTCACCGCGCGCCGCCGGGAACGGTTGGAGGCGCTGGCCGCGGAACTGCAGCAGCAATACGGCTGCACGGCAACCGTGCTGGTGGCCGACCTCGCCGATCCCACCGCGCCATCCGCGTTGTGCGAGGAACTGGCGCGGCGCGGACTCGCGGTGGACTGGCTGATCAACAACGCCGGCTACGGCGTGCCCGGCAGCTTCACGGTGAACGACTGGCCCACGCACGCGGATTCCCTGCAAGTGCTGCTGACCGCGCCCGTCGAGCTGGCCTGGCATCTGCTGCCGGGCATGCGCGAACGCGGCTACGGCCGCATCGTCAACGTGGCGTCACTGGCCGGCCACGTACCGGGCACCGCGGGACACACGCTGTACGCCCCCGCCAAGGCGTTCCTGATCAAGTTTTCGCAGGGCCTGGCGCTGGAAAGCCGCGAGCGCGGCGTGCATGTATGCGCGCTGTGCCCCGGCTTCACGTATTCCGAATTCCACGACATCACGGGAACCCGCACGCTGATGAACAGGCTGCCCGGCTTCATGTGGCAGAGCGCCGACGCGGTGGTGGCCGAAGGCATCGCCGCGGTGGAGCGCGGCGACGCGGTACACGTCACGGGTCGCGTGAACCGCTTCATCAAGAGTGTGTTCAAGCTGATGCCGGACCGACTGGCGACGAAACTGTCGGCTAGGCAATCCAGGCGATACCGGGCACAGGGCGACATCTGACCCCGGCGTTTCGTGCGACCGTCGAGCACGGACACACGCAAGCGGGTTATGCGCCTCGGAGACACCTCTTGCCTGCCCGGCGGACGCCTCATCCGCATGGCAGTATCAGGCCCCTGTGAAAGCATGTCTTGTGAGGGGCCATGAAACTCCTGATCCAGTGGAGGATGTTCTCCGCATTCGCCTTCGCGTGGGGCACTTGCGGCCATGCCCAGGAGATACTGACCAAGCAGCAACACCCGCAAGAAATGCGCGGGTTTCAGATATCCGTTCCCCCATCGCCGCCATTGCCGCTGCCGTCCACCACGCTCATTCCCGGTCTTTACGTGAATGCGGGCCAGGGAGCCATGGCGGGCGGGCAGGAACCCAGGGCCTTCGTGGTCAGGATTGACCGTGTGGCCAACGGCCAGCTCACTGGCGAACTGGAGGTCATTCGCCTTGATGAAAAGGGAAAGCTGGTTCATTTGCGCTCCAGACTCGCTGGAACGGTCGGCATCATCGGCACCGCCATCGAGCCGGGAGACCCGCTGACCATCGCCCTGGAGGATGAGCCGCTGCGCTCGCTGATGACCGATGTAAGCGGGTGGATCAATGCTTCCGGCTCGGTCGATGCCGCCGGCGACGTTCGGATCGACAGGTTCAATCTCAGGTGGAAACCTGTCGACAAGACCCTGGGCTACAACAGGCTCGGCGACGGGGCCGCATTCGTCCTCTCCGACAACGACGGATATGAGCAGGTACTCGCGCAGTACAAGGAAATGGCGGCCTACAAGAAGCCGTTGATGGAATTCCAGGTATCGTCCGCCGACTTTGCCGAAAGTCGGCTCGAGACGTACATGCGTGAAACCGGCGAGCTCCTCCAGAAGCCATCGCCGGGCGATACCCAGCGCGAAATCGTCGAGAAAGCAGCCGCACTGTACGAAAAGGAAAAGGCACTGCTCGGCGACAAGGGACCGGGTACCCGCGAGAGCACATCGCGGCAGGCCGAACTGATCGCGATGCAGATTGACGCGTATTGGTCGCAAGTGGCCTATATCAACGAACGGCAGACGGAACTTTCGCGCTACTGGTTGGGCAGGGGCGCGTCGGTCTCCCAGCTCATCTGGTATTCCCCTTGCGTATCGACCACTTCACCAACACACCTCAACTATGGCGCCTCCCCTGCGTGCAAGGATCTGGCTACTGCCTACGACGATGTGCAAAAGCGCATGCGCATCGTGACGCAGGCGTTGGGAAACACCATGCAATCGTCGTCGTCGATGGGATGCCTGTGGCAAGCGGCGCACCAGATGCTGAACCCCAGGGTCCGGACGATTCCGGACTATTGCAGGCAAAGCCTCGCGTCTCTCGAAGCCAGCGAGGCGAAGTAAAGGGCGCTGCCCGGAGCGGCGGCATCGCAGCCAGCATCTGAACTCAGATCAGCTTGATCTCGCGCAGGCGCTGCTGCAGGTATTCGTGCGAGGTAATGCTCGTGTCGTAGCGTTTCGGATTGTCCGGCGTCACGCACTGCGGCAACGGGTCGAGCACCACGTCGGG
>Ga0157369_10002495_pt1 | contig 22057 bp, 24 predicted proteins | sample C25metaG_FD_113461 | JGI IMG/M metagenome (GOLD analysis project Ga0157369, IMG submission 113461) | Corn rhizosphere microbial communities from Kellogg Biological Station, Michigan, USA - C2-5 metaG | ecosystem: Host-associated > Plants > Roots > Rhizosphere > Soil | place: USA: Michigan...
ATCGGGCAGAAGGTCTGCGCGCTCGTCGCGGGCGGTGGCTACGCCGAATATTGCGTCGCTCCGATCGGCACCTGCCTTCGCGTTCCGGACGCGATCAGCCTGTCGGAAGCGGCGGCCATGCCCGAGACTTTGTTCACCGTCTGGTCGAACCTGTTCGAGCGCGGCTTCGCTGCTGACGGCGACTGGGTGCTGGTCCATGGCGGGACTAGCGGGATCGGAACGATGGCGATCGCGCTTGGGCGGCTGTTCGGCCTGAAGGTCATTGTCACCTGCGGCACGGACGAGAAGTGCGCCCGAGCGCTCGATCTCGGCGCGGAGGCCGCGGTCAATTACCGGACCCAGGACTTCGTCGAGGCGGCCCGGCGCCTGACCGGCGGCAAAGGTGTCGACGTGATCCTCGACATGGTCGGCGGCGATTATCTGCCGCGCAATGTCGCCGCGCTTGCCGACGACGGGCGGCACGTCTCCATCGCATTTCAGCGCGGCGCGAAGGTCGAGATCGCAATCCCCGAGATCATGCGTCGGCGACTGTCGCTTACGGGCTCCACGCTTCGGCCGCGGCCGGTCGAGTTCAAGACCATGGTCGCCGACGAGATCGCCAAAACCGTCTGGCCCTATGTGGAGGGCGGCCGGCTGAAGCCGGTGATCGACAGCAGCTTTCCGCTGGCCGAGGCAGCCGCGGCGCACGCGCGGATGGAAGCTGGCGACCATATCGGGAAGATCGTGCTGGAGGTGTCGTCATGACCGACAAGCTCGTGCTCCACGAATATGCCGCCTCGGGCAATTGCTACAAGGTCCGGCTGACTGCAGCGCTCGTCGGAAAGAAGCTCGAGCGGCGCGAATATGACATCATGAAGGGCGAGACCCGAACACCGGAGTTCCTCGCCAACGTCAATGCCAACGGGCGGATTCCCGTGCTTCAGGTCGGCGATCGCTTCATCCCGGAGAGCAATGCCGCGTGCCATTATGTCGCCGACGAATCACACCTCATTCCCGAGGACAATTTCGAACACGCCGACATGCTGCGATGGATGTTCTGGGAGCAATATAATCACGAGCCGAACATCGCGACCTTGCGCTTCTGGCTGCGCAACGTGGGGCTCGACAAGCTGGCGGATGCGCAGAGGCTGCAAATTGCGCCGAAGCGGTTGGCGGGAAACGCCGCGCTTCGATTGATGGACGATCATCTGAGGGGCCGCGATTGGCTGGTCGGCGGCAGGATCAGCGTCGCGGACGTCTGCCTCTTCGCCTACACGCATGTCGCCGACGAAGCAGATTTCGATCTCGAACTATATCCGGAGGTGATCCGCTGGATGGAGCAGATCATGGAGCTTCCGAACTTCGTCGCGATGGACGCCTGAGCGGCCTTGCCGTAGCGGCTCCCGAGGTCTAAATCGCCCGCCAAGCCGGCCGCTCCGAGAGGGGCGGCCCAATTTATTTGTAGAAACGGAGACATCCCAGTGGCCCAGCCCCTGATGCCGCACGCCACCGCCGCCTGGCTGGTCGACAACAGCTCGCTCACTTTCGAGCAGATCGCAGAATTCTGCGGCCTTCACATCCTCGAGGTTCAGGCGATCGCCGACGACACTGCCGCGACCAAGCTCACCGGCCGAGATCCGATCCGCGCCGGCGAGCTGACGCACGAGGAGATCGAAAAGGGTCAGAACGATCCGGACTACACGCTCCAGATGCACAAGGCGCCGGAAGCGGTCCGGCGCACGCGAGGCCCGCGCTACACGCCGGTTAGCAAGCGGCAGGACAAGCCGGATGGAATCGCCTGGATCATCAAGAACCATCCCGAGGTCAGCGATGGCCAGATCAGCAAGCTGATCGGAACCACGCGCACCACCATCGCCGCGATCCGCGACCGCACCCACTGGAACATGGCGAACATCACGCCCAAGGACCCTGTGACTTTGGGCCTCACCACCCAGCGCGAGCTCGACGCTTCCGTCGCCAAGGCTGCGAAAGCCGCCGGCATCCAGGCGCCGACCGACACGACGTTCGAAGGCGACCGCGACGCGCTGATCGAGCAACTCCGCCGCGAGCGCGAGCAGCACATCCGCGAGGCTGAGGCAGCCCTGGCGGACGCGGGCGGCGAGGCGCTCCGCGACGAGGTCGTGCCGGGCATCCGCGACCCGTTCACCAACCGCCCGAGCGAATAGTCGTTCGCTTGATTTGAACGGCCCAGGGGCTCAAACTTCAGCCATGGCCACGGCACCGACCAGCGACGTCGAGCAACTGAGCTTCGAGGACGCCCTCAAGCGTCTCGAGGAGATCGTGCGCACGCTCGAGAAGGGCGAAGCGCCCCTCGACCAGTCGATCGAGCTCTACCAGGAAGGCGACCGCCTCCGGCGCCATTGCGAAGCACGCCTCAAGGACGCGCAGGCGCGGATCGAGCAGATTGCGTTCGGAAGCGACGGCAAGCCGGCGGGGCTCAAGCCCTTCGATGCCGGTTGAGACGATCGACCGGCTCGCCCAGGAGCTGGATGCCGAGGCGAAGCGCGTCTCGGCCGAAGTCGACCGTTTCTTTGCCGAGCTTCTGAAGTCTCCCGAGGATAGCCGCCGGCGTTTCTACGAGGCGATGGGCCACGCCGCGATCGGCGGCGGCAAGCGGCTCCGGCCGCTGCTCACCATCGCGGCGGCGAAGCTCTTTGCGATCGACCGCGAGCGAGCGCTTCGTGTCGGCTGCGCGATCGAGGCGATCCACGTCTATTCGCTAATCCACGACGATCTGCCGTGCATGGACGATGCCGAGTTGCGACGCGGCAAGGCGACAGTCCACAAGGCGTTCGGCGAGGCGGCCGCTGTGCTTGCCGGAGATAGCCTGCACGCGCTGGCGTTCGAGATCCTTGCAAGTCGCGCGACGCACGAGGATCCGTGGGTCCGGTCTGACCTGGTGCTGGAGTTGGCGCGTGCCGCCGGGCCGAACGGAATGGCGGGTGGACAGATGATGGACCTCGCCGCCGAGGGTCACGACCTCGATCTCCCGTCGATCACCCGGCTCCAGCAGCTCAAGACCGGCGCGCTGATCGAATATGCGGTCGAGGCGGCGTGCATCATGAACAAGATGCCCGCCGACGCGCGAACGCCCTATCGCGGCTATGCGCGCAACATCGGCCTCGCCTTCCAGATCGCCGACGACCTCATCGATCACAGCGGCGACGAGACCGCGGCAGGCAAGCCGACCGGACGCGATGCCAACGCCGGCAAGGCGACCTTCGTCTCGCTGCTCGGCGAGGATCGGGCTCGCCAGCAGGCGGGCTTTCTCGTCAGCCAGGCGATCGAGCATCTCTCAAGTCATGGAAGCGAGGCGGACCTGCTCCGCGCCATCGCCCGATTTGCGATAGAAAGAGACCATTGATGAAAGTGGCAGTCTATCCCGGAACCTTCGACCCGATCACGCTCGGTCACCTCGACATCATCCGTCGCGGGGTGCACCTCGTCGACAAGCTGGTGATCGGGGTCACGACCAATCCGTCGAAGACGCCGATGTTCTCGGTCCATGAGCGTGTCGACATGGTCCGGCGCGAGATTGCGGATATCCCCGGCAACGTCGAGGTGGTTGAGTTCGATTCGCTACTAATGAAATTCGCCGAAGCGCAGGGCGCATCGATGATCCTTCGAGGCCTGCGCGCGGTCGCGGATTTCGAATATGAGTTCCAGATGGCCGGCATGAACCAGCAGCTGAATGATGACATCGAAACCATATTCCTGATGGCCGACGCATCGCTTCAGCCGATCGCTTCAAATCTGGTGAAGGAGATCGCGCGCTACGGCGGATCGATCGACAAGTTCGTCACGCCAGCGGTCGCGGAGGATGTTCGGCGGCATCTCAACGGCAGTTCACGTTAAGGTCAGCCGCTCGGGCGCAGCAAAAACCCAAAATTCGGGGAGGGATATGTTCAGCAAAGCCTTGTTCGCGTTGCCGCTTGCACTGGCCCTGGTTGCGGCTGCGCCGGCACCAACGCCGCCGCCCGCGCCGAGCATCGCTCCGCCAGCGGACGTCGTCGCCAATCCGGCGAACCATCTGTTCCTTGACCTTTCGAACGGCGGGACGGTGGAGATCGTGCTCCGCCCCGACCTCGCCCCGCATCATATCGAGCGGATTCAGACGTTGGTTCGCAGAGGATTTTACAACGGTCTGACTTTCCATCGCGTCGTTCCCGGCTTCATGGCCCAGGGCGGCGATCCCAAGGGGACGGGAGAAGGGGGCTCCGATCTGCCAGACCTGAAGGCGGAGTTCACGTCCGTGCCCTTCCTTCGCGGGACAGTAGGCGCGGCTCGAACCGATAACCCCGACAGCGCCAACAGCCAGTTCTTCATCATGTTCGTACCCAATTCGAGCCTCGACGGTGACTATACGGTGATCGGCCGGGTGGTTAGCGGCATGGACGTCGTCGACCGCATCGAGCCCGGCGAGCCGCCGGCCAATCCCACGAAAATTGTGAAGGCCTATCTCGGGAGCTAGTGCGTCGCGCGATGCGCGTCGCCGATTTCGATTTTGATCTTCCCGCCGAGCGGATTGCCCTCAGGCCCGCGCGCCCGCGCGATTCTGCACGCCTGTTGGTGGTCCGGGGCGCCAACATCTCCGATCACCAGGTGCTCGAGCTCCCGCACCTGCTTCGACCGGGTGACGTGCTCGTTTTCAACGATACCAAGGTCATTCCGGCGCAGCTCGAGGGGAAACGCGGCGAGGCGTCGATCGGCGCGACCCTGCACAAGCGCGAAGGCCCGCGCGAATGGCAGGCCTTCCTGCGCAACGCCAGGCGTGCGCATGTCGGCGATACCATCGACTTCGGCGAAGAGGTCGCGGCCTCGGTCCTGGAAAAAGCCGAAGATGGCTCGGCCCTTCTCCATTTCCACGGCGACGATCCGGTCGAAATCCTGCTCGAACGCGCAGGGCGAATGCCGCTGCCGCCGTACATCGCGTCGCGGCGAGCGATCGACGAAGCCGACCGCGACGATTATCAGACGATGTTCGCGCGCGAGGAAGGAGCTGTCGCTGCTCCAACCGCCGCGCTTCACTTCACGCCGCGGCTGCTCGAGGCGCTCGACGCCCGCGGCATTGGACGCGAAACGCTGACGCTTCACGTCGGCGCCGGAACCTTCCTTCCAGTGAAATCGGAGAAGATCGAAGAGCATAAGATGCACGCCGAATGGGGCCGCATCGACGAGGCGACGGCAGGACGGCTGAATGCCATCAGGCGCTCGGGCGGTCGGCTGATCTCGGTCGGTACGACCAGCCTTCGCCTGCTCGAAAGCGCCGCGGGCGACGATGGCATCATCCAATCGTTTGAGGGCGACACCGCTATCTTCATCACCCCTGGCTACCGGTTCAAGGCGGTGGACGGGCTCATCACCAATTTCCACCTACCGCGCTCGACCCTATTCATGCTGGTCAGCGCGCTGATGGGCCTCGACGTCATGAAGTCCGCCTATGGCCACGCGATCGAGGCCGGCTATCGCTTCTATTCCTACGGCGATGCGAGCTTGCTGTTACCGGCGTGATTAGCCTTGTGGTTGCAACCAGTGGCTGAGGTCGCGGCCGATCAGCGCGCCGAGTTTATCGATCTCATCCTGGTAGTGCGCCTGAATTTCTCGCTGAACTGACTTTGAGACCGCCGCCTTCTCGTCAGGCACCGTGTTCCAGTCGAGAAGGCGCCTGCGCAGCGAGCGCGTAAGGATGGCGTCGTCCTTCTTGGCTTGCCTACCGGCTTCCTTGTCGAAACGACCATGGTGCAACAGGCTTGCAAGATAGGGCAGCAATACGCGCGGCGGCCGCTTCAGCATTTGCTGCAGCAGCAGCCACCGCACTCCCTTGCCCGCGCGTTGTGCCTCCAGAGCGGGGAACGGGACCGGTCGCAGGCCCCCGAACTCGATCAGCCGACGGTGCTGGCCTTCGGGATCGGCGAGAAGATCGTCGAACACCATCACAAGGCAGCGTTCCTTGCCGACGATCGAGAATAGCTGCCCGACATAGGTGCCATAGCGGGCGGCCTCGTCGTAGCGAAGCAGGCGCGGTTCGATGGTGCTCCACGGGATGCGCCGACCGGCGGCGCGGTCGGGAACGGCGGCCCATGCATCGTCGAATTCGCGAATATTCTCGTCGCCGGTGAAGATTAGCCGTTTGTGAAGCGAGGGGAGCAGGGTCAGCGGGTCGCGTACGCCGACGACGAACCGCGAGTTCGGCCAAAGCTTCAGCGCCGGCTCCAGCTGTTCGGGCGTATAAAGGTACGAAACCGACGCGTCGGTCGCGACCTCTTGTTCTCCCTCCGGCTTGGCGAAGTAATGGTCGAGATAGTCGTGCTCGATCCTTCGCCTGAGCTCGGCGTCGTCGAGACCGCGGAGGTCGAACTGCGAGAAGAAATGCGGTTCCTTGACGAACGGAAACAAGATTTGCGGATGCGCTTTCAGCCAGCGGGCCATCGTGGTGGTGCTGGAACGGGGCGCACCGACGATGAAGATGAAGCGGTCGACGTCTTGGATACGCGGCATCGCCTTGCCCTAGCACGCGCTCGCCGCTTCGCCATAACCAGGTTGAGGCGCTAAGCGCTTCGCTCGTGACCCGATTCTCCTTCACGATATCCGCCACCGATGGCGCTGCCAGAGCCGGAGCGATCGCCATGCAGCGTGGCGAAATCCGGACTCCGGCGTTCATGCCGGTCGGAACCGCGGCGACGGTGAAGGCGATGCGGCCGGACGAGGTCCGCGCCAGCGGCGCCGACATCATCCTCGGCAACACATATCATCTGATGCTCCGGCCCGGCGCCGAGCGCGTCGCAAAGCTTGGCGGCCTTCACCGGTTCATGGGTTGGGAGGGGCCGATCCTGACCGACAGCGGCGGCTACCAGGTGATGAGCCTCAGCGAGCTGACGAAGGTCACGGAGGAGGGCGTGTCGTTCGCCAGTCACCTCGATGGTTCGCGGCACATGCTGTCGCCGGAGCGGTCGATCGAGGTTCAGCGGCTGCTGGGCAGCGACATCGTCATGCAGTTCGACCAGCTGGTGCCGACGACTGCAACGCCCCGGGCGCAACATGAGGCAATGGAGCGTTCGATCCGCTGGGCGAAACGCTCGCGCGACGAATTCGACCGCGGCGGCGACCATTCAGAGCGCTCCGCCATCTTCGGTATTCAACAGGGAGCGCTCGACGAGAAGTTGCGTAAGGCGTCGTCCGATGCGCTCATCGACATTGGGTTTGACGGATATGCGGTCGGCGGCCTCGCGGTGGGCGAAGGGCAGGAGGCCATGCTCGGCTGCCTCGACTTCGCGGTCGAGATGCTGCCGGCGGACAAGCCCCGCTACCTGATGGGCGTCGGCAAGCCTGACGACATCGTCGAGGCCGTGGTGCGCGGCATCGACATGTTCGATTGCGTGCTCCCGACACGCTCGGGGCGAACGGGACAGGCGTTTACCGCCGACGGGCCGCTCAACATCCGCAACGCGCGCTTCGCGGAAGATGCGGACCCGATCGAGCCGGGATGCCCATGTCCCGCCTGCATGAAGTTCGAGCGCGCCTACGTCCATCACCTGGTGAAGTCGGGCGAGATTCTCGGCGCGATGCTGATGACCCAGCACAATCTCTGGTTCTACCAGCGTATGATGCAGGGCCTTCGCGACGCGATCGCGGGGCAGCGGCTGCAGGCCTTCGCGAGGGAATTCCTGCAGCGCTACCGCTCCTCCTTGCGAGCGTAGCTCGCGGGGAGGTGGCAGGCGCGCGAAGCGTGGCTGACGGAGGGGTTCCGCGCAAAAACCCCTGCACCACTCGACCTCGTCGAGCGGTCCCCCTCCCCATCGCTCTGCGATAGGGAGGAGCTTTAGATCGCGTCGTCCTTCACGGCCGCGAGGTCCTCGGCCTCCGGAGTCAGCGGGACCTTGTCCTCGGTCCTCAGCTCGAAGTCGCTCGGGTCGTGGCGCTCGTGGAGTTGCTCGGAGGGATCGCCGGTCATCTTGTTGACGATCCGCCCGCGCTTGACGGCCGGGCGGGCGTCGATCTGCTTTGCCCAACGCACGACGTGCTCATATTCGTCCGTCGCGAGGAACACATTGGAACCGGGATAGCTGCGGCCGAGCGCTACGCCGCCGTACCATGGCCAGATCGCAATATCGGCGATCGAATAATCCGGGCCGGCGATATACTCGCTTTCCGCGAGCCGACGGTTGAGCACGTCGAACTGGCGCTTCGCTTCCATCGAATAGCGATTGATCGCATATTCGAACTTCTCGGGGGCGTAGGCGAAGAAATGGCCGAAGCCGCCGCCGAGGAACGGCGCGCTGCCCATCTGCCAGAACAGCCAGGAGAGGGTCTCCGCGCGCTCAGGCCCTGACTTCGGCAGGAACTCGCCGAATTTCTCCGCGAGATGAAGCAGGATCGCGCCGGATTCGAACACGCGGACCGGTTCGGGGCCGCTTCGATCGACGAGCGCGGGAATCTTGCTGTTGGGATTTACCTCGACGAAGCCACTGCCGAACTGGTCGCCCTCGCCGATGCGGATCGGCCAGGCATCATATTCGGCTTGCCTGTGACCCTTCTCCAGAAGCTCCTCGAACATGATCGAGACTTTTTGCCCGTTGGGCGTCGCGAGCGAGTAAAGCTGGAACGGATGCTTGCCGACGGGCAGCTTTTTGTCGTGGGTCGGTCCGGCGATCGGCCGGTTGATGCTGGCGAACTCGCCGCCATTGGGCTGTTCCCACTTCCACACTTCCGGGAGGACATATTCGGTCATTGAGGTTCCTTTTTTCCCAGCCCGGCCGAGCAGCTAGGAACCTCTTGTACCGCTTTCCAGTGTCAGCGATGTGCCCTAGCCGGCGCTCACGGACAGGAACGATGGCAGCGGGCCATTCCATTCGTTCTTGATGTCCTCGACGACGGGCGAACTTTCCTGCTTCGCGGGTTCGGCCTTCCTAGGAGCCGCAGTCTTGGATGATGACGCCGGTTCCTTCTTTACTTCGGCCGACGCGGACGGTCTCTTGGTTTTCGCGGATTTCGCTCTTGGTGTCGGCTCTTTCGTCGCAGCCTCAGGCACTTCGTCGCCCGGTCGTTCGCCGACCCGTTCAATCTTGTGCCCGATGAGCTTCTCGATCCGGTCAATCGCTTCGCCGTCGGCTCGCGTGGCGAGCGTGATGGCGATGCCCTTCATTCCCGCGCGGCCCGTGCGGCCGATCCGGTGAACATAATCGTCTGGCTGCCAGGGAACGTCGAAGTTGATCACGTGGCTGACGCCCTTGACGTCGAGGCCGCGGGCCGCGACGTCGGAAGCAACGAGGACCGTGATCTCGTCCTTCTTGAACCGGTCGAACTCGGCGATGCGATCGGACTGCTCCATGTCGCCCTGGATCTGGCCCGCTGCGAAGCCCGACCGCTTGAGGCTGCTTGCGAGCTCTCGAACAGTCGTCTTGCGGTTGGCAAAAACGATCGCGTTCTTGAATTCTTCGTGACGGAGGATGTCGCGGAGCGCGTCCTTCTTCTTGTCCGGTCGGACCTCGACCAGGCGCTGCTCGATATTGACGTTCGCGGTCGCCGGTCGGGCGACCTCGACCCTCTTCGGCTCGTTGAGAAACTTCGCGGCGAGCTTCTGGATCGGCGGCGGCATGGTCGCCGAGAAAAGCAGCGTCTGCCGGCTCTTCGGAAGCTTGGCGCAGATTTCCTCGATGTCGGGGATGAAGCCCATGTCGAGCATCCGGTCGGCTTCGTCGATGACCAAGAGCTTGCAGTCGGTGAGCATGATCTTGCCGCGGCCGAACAGGTCCATCAGCCGCCCCGGCGTCGCAATCAGCACGTCGACGCCCTTCTCGAGCGCCTTAACCTGGTCGCCCATCTGAACGCCGCCGATGAGCAGCGCCATCGAGAGCGGGTGATATTTGCCGTATTTTTCGAAATTTTCGGCAACCTGCATCGCCAGCTCGCGCGTTGGCTCCAGGATCAGCGAGCGAGGCATCCGGGCGCGGCTCCGGCCGTGGTGGAGGATGTCGATCATCGGAAGGACGAAGCCTGCCGTCTTGCCGGTGCCGGTCTGCGCGATCCCAACGAGGTCGCGCCCCATCAGGACCGAGGGGATCGCCGCGCTCTGGATCGGGGTGGGCTCGCCGTAGCCGCTATCCGCGACCGCGCGGAGCAATTCGTCGGAAAGGCCGAGATCGGCAAAAGACATTGATTCTCCAGATGATTAGCGGGCCCGCGTCATGTCAGCCACGGACACGTCGATTGCGTGTGCGAGCCCCGTCGACTTGTCAAGAAATGTGGGTGCGCAGAGGCCCGAATCCAAGCCCGCAGGTCGCCGGTTAATCCCCGTCGTCGTGCCGGAATTTTGGAACGAGCTTCTTGAAGCGTTCGATGGTGCAGTTTCCGCCCATGCGCGAGTAGATGGCATCGCGGCCGGCGCAGACGCGATCGTCCTCCGGCTGAAGATAGAAGCCGCGGTAGAAATCGAGCGCGGGACAATCCTCATCGAGCTCCGCTCGGAAACGCTGGCGAGTGGCCGCAAGGATGAAATCGATCTCCTGGGGGGAAGACATGAGCGCTCGACGGATGCTCGTCGCAGGGATGCACTTGGGGCCCTTATGCTCTTTCCATTCGATCCGGGGCAGCAACGGGTAAGGCTGGACTGGCACCCGGATGATGACCTCGTCCTGCACGACGAGCCGGGTAACCGACTGTTCGACGACGCCGGGCTGACCCGCGAACAGGCCGAGCAGGATCGGCACGAGGTCGAGGAACGATCCCGAAATCATCTTGAGCCCGCCGCCATTGTCCCCGGCTTTGCAGCGAAGCGTTGAATGTTCAATGAACTAGCGTCGCTCGCGGCTGCCGCTTGCCTAAGCGCGGGAAGGCCAATAGAGCGCCCTCTTCATCGCCGGCTGGTACGCCCCTGGAGGGAGGGAGCGACGCCTTAAGCCCGGTTCCAGGAGAGAATTTTCGATGGCGACTGCCGCCCCGACCCAGAACCTGCCCTTGTTCTACAATGCCATCGAGCCGCTTAACGCTGCCCAGCATGGCAAGATGAAGGTGCGTACCATCGCCAGCATGCCGCAGGTCGCGAATACGCATGCGATCCCGGTGACGATCGATGAGTTCGCGCTCGTCCAGCGCCACTATCCGATCGTATTCTCGGTCGGCGAGACTCCGATCCCGATCGCGCTCATGGGCCTCAACGAGGGCGTCAACGTCTTCCTCGACAAGGACGGACGCCCCCTCGACAACAGCATTTACATTCCCGCCTACATCCGTCGCTATCCGTTCCTGCTCGCGCGGCTTCGGCCCGATAGCGACGAGCTCTCGCTTTGCTTCGATCCGACCGCCAATGCGGTCGGCGAGTTCGACGAGGGCCAGGCTTTGTTCGACGGCGATCAGCCGAGCGAAGCGACGAAGGCGATCCTGCAGTTCTGCGAGCAGTTCGAGGCCGCGGGCCAACGCACAGCCGCCTTTGTCGACGAGCTTACGAAGTCGGACCTGTTGATGGACGGCGAAGTCGCCATCCAGCCGGAGGGTTTCGAGCAGCCGTTCGTCTATCGCGGCTTCCGCATGGTCGACGAAGAGAAGCTCCGGAACATGCGCGGCGACGAGCTGCGCAAGATCAGCCAGAACGGCATCCTGCCGCTCCTCTATGCACACCTCTTCTCGCTGTCCGAGGTCCGCCAGGTGTTCGGGCGGCAGATGCAGCAGGGCAAGGCGCCCGCCCAGGCTCCGCAACCGGCTACTGCTGACGCGTAACTACTCGGCGGCGGTCGCGAACTGGCGGCGGAGGAGCGCTTCGCCAAGCTCGACAGCCAGCGTCTCGATAAACGCAGCCACGCGGTCGAACCCCGGGCCGGGTTCGCGCATCGCTTCGTCGAGGTAAAAGCGGCGGTCGACTTCCAGCTGGAGCGCGTGAAGATTCCTTTCGGGCGCCGCGTGGCGTTCGATCACATGGCCGCCCGCGAAGGGATCGTTCAGGCCGGCCTCGAAGCCGCACGCACGAGCAAGCTCCATCGCGTCGCGGCTGAGCCAGGAGTCGGCCGAGCGCCCGCGACAGTCGCCAAAGATGATCGGCGCTGAGCCGTCCGGTGGGGGCGGCATCGAATGGCAATCGATCAAAAGTGCGCAGCCAAAGCGGTCGAGGAGCAGGCCGAGCAGTTCGTGGATCGCCTGATGATATGGCCGATGGGCCTGATCGAGGCGGTCGGCGAGCTGGTCCGGAGAAATCGGGCGACGCCAGAGATAGCCGTCCTGCTGCGTCCGCGCCGGAACGATCCCGAGACCGCCACGCGCCCGCGCGGTAATCCGGCCGCGCCGCGCCCCATCGATCACCGAGGGGTCAATTTCGTCCTCTGCCCGGTTGCAGTCGATCGCCGCTCGGGGGGTTCGGGCGATGACAGCTCCACAGCCGCGCCCCAGCGCCCGCCACACGAGGCGGTCGACCAGCGGGTCCTCGAGCTTCGAAAGTGCAGCCCTTCCGCCCGACGCGTCTTCGAGCAGCCAGTCGGGATAGTCCCGGCCCGAATGCGGCACCGAAAGCAGCACCGGCAGGGGCCCGCGCGGTGCGTGGATGATGGGGGAGGAGAGGGGAGTCACGGCGTGGCTGGGAAGCGCCATCCTTAATTTTTGTGCCAGATTAGGACTGATGTTGAGGCGCTGCAACGCACGAGAGCGTTATTCGCTTCTGGCAAAACGCATTTTCGGAGAGCATAAAGCCGAAATGGCGAGGATCCTTCTGGCCGAAGACGATACGTCGATGCGCGAATATCTGCAGCGCGCGCTGCAGCGCGTCGGCTATGAAGTCGAGGCGGTCGGCTGCGGCACCGAAGCGATGCCGCTGCTCGAAACCCAGCAATTCGACCTTCTGCTGACCGACATCGTCATGCCGGAGATGGACGGCATCGAGCTGGCCCAGAAGGCCAGCGCGATCGATCCGAATATCCGGGTGATGTTCATCACTGGCTTTGCCGCCGTCGCGCTGCAGGGCGGACGAACCGCCCCCGAGGCCAAGCTCCTCTCGAAGCCGTTCCACCTCAAAGACCTGGTGATGGAGGTCGACCGCATCTTCCAGACCGAGGATCAGCACGGCCGGCTGTAAGTAGGCCGAAAACCCGGTTGCGCCTTTCGCAACTGCTCCCTAAATGCCGCCTCTCCAAGCCACATCGGCTGATCCGGGTGGGCGTGTAGCTCAGTGGTAGAGCACTGTGTTGACATCGCAGGGGTCGCAAGTTCAATCCTTGCCACGCCCACCATTTTCTCCTTCGCGACCAGTCGCTTAGCGATCGGAACCAATGATCGGTTCTCAGCTCAGAGGCCGTGATACTCGCGATACCAGGCGACGAAGCGGGGCACGCCCACGTCGATCGAAGTCGAGGGGTGAAACCCGCGCTCGCTTTCGATCGCGCTGATATCCGCGAAGGTTTCGGGGATGTCTCCGGGCTGCATCGATTGCGCATCGAGCTCCGCCTTGCGTCCGGTTTCCCGTTCAAGCAGCTCGATGACCCTAATGAGCGCCTCGCTGCGATGATTGCCGATGTTGTAAACCGCATGGGGCGCGTCGGACCCGCCGGCCTTGGTCGATCCATCGTCGAGAGGCGGGGAGTCGAGGCACAGGACAATGCCCCGAACCACGTCGTCGATATAGGTGAAATCGCGCCGCATCGCGCCGCCATTGAACAGGGGGAGGGGCTTTCCGGCGAAGAGTGCCTGCGTGAAAATCCACATCATCATGTCGGGGCGGCCCCAGGGGCCGTACACGGTGAAGAAGCGGAGGCCTGTCTGCGGTATCCGATATAGTGACGCGTAGCTCTCGCTCAGCAGCTCGTCGGACTTCTTGGTAGCCGCGTAGAGCGATACCGGATGATCGACGCGGTCACCCACGCTGAACGGGATCGCTTTGTTGTTTCCGTACACCGACGACGAAGACGCGTACACCATGTGCGCCGGCCGCCGGGCGCGGGCGAATTCGAGCATGTTGGCATGGCCGACGAGATTCGAGCGGATGTAGGCAGCCGGGTTCTCGAGGCTGTATCGAACACCGGGCTGCGCGCCCAAATGGACGATGCTCTCGAACTCCGTCGCACCGGTCGCGTCGCTTAGCGCGTCGCTTTCGCTGAAATCCACGCGTTCGAAACGGAAGCTGTCGGGATATTCGGACTGAAGCCGCTTGATCCGGTCCCATTTCAGCTGGGGATTATAATAGTCGTTGACGCTGTCGATACCGAAAACCGTGTCGCCGCGCGCCAGCAACGCCGCGGACGTTGCCGCACCGATAAAGCCCGCCGCGCCGGTGACCAGAACAGCCATGGCGAGTTTTCGTAGCGGCGAAAGTGTCGCGCGCAAGGGCTTGAGGTGCCGATGTAACTTTCGGCGCAATTGCGCCGGGGCAGAGCGCTACGCCCTAGAGGCAAGCCTCGAGATACGGCTGGTCGAAGCCGTACTGCTTGGCCTTCTCGAGCGTGTAGGGCCTAAGCCCCATCGAGCGATACTCGCCGATGATCTTTCCGTCCGAAGTCTCGTCGAGATATTCGAACTTGAACAGCTCCTGTGTGACGATGACGTCGCCTTCCATCCCGATCACCTCGGTGACGTTGGTCGTGCGGCGTGAGCCGTCGCGGAGGCGCTTTACCTGGACGATGAGGTCCACCGAATCCGCGATCTGGCGGCTGATCGCCTCCTTCGGAATCTTGATGTCCGACATCATCACCATGTTTTCCATACGCGCGAGGCATTCGCGCGGGGAGTTGGAGTGGAGCGTCGCCATCGAACCGTCGTGACCCGTGTTCATGGCCGCCAGGAGGTCGAAACACTCCTGGCCGCGAATCTCGCCGAGGATGATTCGGTCAGGACGCATACGCAAAGCGTTGATGACCAGGTCGCGGATGGTGATCTGGCCCTGTCCCTCGAGGTTGGCGGGCCGGGTCTCGAGCGGGAGCCAGTGCGGCTGCTGAAGCCGAAGCTCCGCCGCGTCCTCGATCGTGATCACGCGCTCGCCCGGGTCGATCATCTTCGACAGAGCGTTGAGCATCGTCGTCTTACCCGAACCGGTACCGCCGGAGATGATGACGTTCATCCGGCTGGCGCCGGCGATCTTCAGCACCGTCGCCATCTTGTCCGACATGGAGCCGAAGCCCTTCATCATGTCGATCGTGATCGGCTTCTCGGAGAATTTACGGATCGAGATGGCGGTGCCACGAAGCGACAGCGGCGGAACGATGACGTTGACGCGGCTGCCGTCCTGGAGGCGGGCGTCGCAAAGCGGGGTGGTCTGGTCGATGCGGCGGCCGACCTTGTTCACGATCCGTTGCGCGATCTGGAACAGATGCTCCTCATCGCGGAACTGGATCTGGGCGATCTCGAGCTTGCCCTTGCGCTCGATGTACGTCTGGTCGGGCCCATTGACCATGATGTCGCTGACGGCCGGGTCGGAGAGCAGCTCCTCGAGCGGTCCAAGGCCCAGAAGCTCGTCCACCAGCACTTTCTCGAGAGCGAACTGCTCCCGGCGGTTAAGGTTGATCTTCAGCTCGGTCAGGACCTCGCTGATGATCGGCCTGAATTCCTCGGCCAGCTCATCCTTGCTGAGTGTTGCAGCGGCTTCGGGGTCCACGCGTTCGAGCAGGCGCGGGAGCACCTGCTCCTTGATCTTGTGGACCGAGGCCTCGAAACCCTCTGCCTTGCTGCTGCCCGCTTCGCCGCTGGCGTTTTGGCGCGCGGTCAGGCGGTCCATCGCCCCGCCAAGATTGCCGTTGCCTTCGGAGGCTGGAGCCTCAAGCGGCGGAGTCAGATCGTCGATCGGCGGAAACTGATCTCCGCCGGCAGGCGGAGCGGCGGGAGACACCGAAGCGCCGCCCGGGCCGCCCTTCATCGGCTTGGCGACGCCGAAGTTGCCCCGGCCGCCCCCGATTCCTCCACGCTTTCCGAATGCGCTCATGCCTTGCTCGCGGTCTGCTGCTGATAACCGCAAGGGTGAATAAGGAGGAAACTTTTAGAAAATGCTAATTGCGTTAATGTCGACGTGACGCGCCACTTGGCTTCCGCAGGACGCTTCTCTTTCAATTGCTGTATTGCAGTGATAATACGGCATCACAGGGAGAAGAGGAATGTTTGCTGTACCGGAGGCGCTGATGGCGATTGCGTTAACTGCCGCGAGTCCGCAGCCCAATTCGCAGGACGAGGCTACGGCTTCCATCCCGTTCGAGCTGGACCACGGACATATTTTCGTCAGCGCGTTTGTCAACGATCAGGGGCCCTTTCGTTTCGGCTTCGATACCGGCGCCAGCGGGATCGGCCGCGTCGACAGCAGCCTCGCGTCAATGCTCTCATTGCAAAAGGTCGACCAAGCCGGAAATTCGGACGGCTTCAGCCTAAAAACCGCCGACGTCGTCGCCGTCGAGAGCCTTCGCCTCGGAGGACTCGAAAAGCGCGAGGTCCATCTGATTTCGCGCGATTACAATGCGGGGCGAAAGCCAGGGCTTCAGCCGATCCTGGGCATTATCGCTCGCGACTTCTTCGCCGATGAGCTCGTGACGATCGACTATCCGGCGAGGGAAATCACGTTCAGCCGCGGGCATCTGGAACAAGGCCAAGGCGGCGTCGTCGCGTACGGAGCGAGCTTCAGCGTGCCGGTCTGCTTCGCAAGCGGCTGCTTTCCCGGAAAGATCGATACAGGCTCAAGCCGTAGCTTCGTCGTACCTAAGGATCTTGTGCCGAAACTGTCGGCGAGCGAACCGGCGGCGATCGGGCAGGGCCTTCGTACAAACGGGGTTGCGACGCTCTACGAAATGACCTTGAACGAGCCGGTTCACATCGCGGGAGTTACCGCGACGCATCAAAAAATCCTCTATGCGGAGCCATCCGGCGATACCATCGTCATCGGAACCGAATTTTTAAAAGATTACGTGCTGACGATCGACCAGCAGAACCACCTGCTGAAGATCAGCATGCCAGGCGGTTAGCCGGCACTTTCTGCAAGCACGGTCAGACCACGGTCGCTGACCTCCGCGAAGCCACCGGTAACAGGAATGCGCTCGGCTTGGGCACCCGCGCTGCGATAGACCGCGATGTCGCCGTTCTTCAGCGTGGTCATGTAGGGCGCGTGGCCGGCCATGATGCCGGACTCGCCCTCGGTGCCCGGGACAACCACCATATAGACGTCTTCCGACATTACCTGCCGGTCAGGCGTAACGAGCTCGAAATGCAAGTCGGCCATTATTTCTTGCCTTCAAGTGCCTGGTCGATTTGGGCGTCGAACGCGCGCGTCGCCGCCTCGAACTTGTCGCGGCAGCCGGTGTTGCAGAAGCCGACGACCTTGCCTTTGTAGCGCGTCAGGCTGTCGGCGCTGACCGGGTCGCCCGACCACGGGCAGACCTCGTTGACGCAATCTTCCAGGCGAAACTCGTCGGCCACGGCTTACGCCTCCTGCGCCAGCTTTTCGGCCTTGGCGACCGCTTCGTCGATGCCGCCGACCATGTAGAAAGCGGCCTCCGGAAGATGATCGTACTCGCCGTTCACCACCGCCTTGAACGAGCGGACGGTGTCTTCAACCTGGACGAACTTGCCGGGGATGCCGGTGAACACTTCGGCGACGTGGAACGGCTGCGACAGGAAGCGCTGGATCTTGCGGGCGCGCGACACGACCAATTTATCCTCTTCCGAAAGCTCGTCCATGCCGAGGATGGCGATGATGTCCTGAAGGCTCTTGTACTTCTGAAGCGTCTCCTGGACCGCGCGGGCGACCTCGTAATGCTCCTGGCCGACGACGGCCGGCGTCAGAACGCGGCTGACCGAGTCGAGCGGGTCGACGGCCGGGTAGATGCCGAGCTCGGAGATCGCGCGGCTCAGCGTCGTTGTCGCGTCGAGGTGGGCGAACGAAGTGGCCGGCGCCGGGTCGGTCAAGTCGTCGGCGGGCACGTAAATGGCCTGAACCGAGGTGATCGAACCCTTGTTGGTCGAGGTAATGCGCTCCTGGAGCTGGCCCATGTCGGTCGAGAGGGTCGGCTGGTAGCCCACGGCCGAAGGAATACGGCCGAGGAGCGCCGAGACTTCCGAGCCGGCCTGCGTGAAGCGGAAGATGTTGTCGACGAAGAAGAGCACGTCCTGGCCCTCTTGATCGCGGAAATATTCGGCTTGGGTGAGACCCGAGAGAGCGACGCGGGCGCGGGCTCCCGGCGGCTCGTTCATCTGGCCGAACACGAGCGCCACTTTCGAGCCTTCCGGCGTCGGGTTGCCGTCGGCGTCCTTGGCGATAACACCTGCATCGAGGAACTCGTGATAAAGGTCGTTGCCCTCGCGGGTACGCTCGCCGACGCCCGCGAACACGCTGACGCCGCCGTGGCCCTTGGCGATGTTGTTGATGAGCTCCTGGATGAGCACGGTCTTGCCGACGCCGGCGCCGCCGAACAGGCCGATCTTGCCGCCCTTCGCGTAAGGCGCGAGGAGGTCGATGACCTTGATGCCCGTGACGAGGATGGCGGCCTCGGTCGACTGGTCGACGAAGGGCGGAGCCTCGGCATGGATCGGGGCCGACATGTCGCTACCGATCGGGCCGCGCTCGTCGATCGGCTCGCCGATCACGTTCATGATGCGGCCGAGCGTCTTTGGGCCGACGGGGACGCGGATCTGAGAGCCGGTGGAGATCACCTTCTGGCCCCGGGTGAGACCTTCGGTCGAATCCATCGCGATGGTGCGGACAACATTCTCGCCGAGATGCTGTGCAACCTCGAGGACGAGGCGGTTGCCCTGGTTGTCGGTTTCGAGCGCCGAGAGGATCGGCGGAAGATCGCCCTCGAACGCGACGTCGACGACGGCGCCGATGACCTGGCTCACCTGGCCGGTCAGGTTGCTGCTCGAAGCCGCATTCATGCTCGTTTCGGCCGTAGCGACCTTCTTGGCGCGCGTGCGGGGCTTGGTTTCGGCGGCGGTTGCCATGTCTGTCTTCCTTGCCTTCTTGTTTCGTTAGAGCGCTTCGGCGCCCGAGATGATTTCGACGAGTTCGGTGGTGATCGCGGCCTGGCGCTGCCGGTTATATTGGATCGACAGGCGGTTGATCATGTCGCCGGCGTTGCGGGTCGCATTGTCCATCGCGGTCATCTGCGAGCCGTAGAAGCCGGCCTGGTTTTCGAGGAGAGCGCGGTAGATCTGCACCGCAATGTTGCGCGGCAGCAGGTCGGCGAGGATCTCTTCCTCGTCCGGCTCATATTCCACGGCGGCCGGCGCTCCTGCCTTTGCGGGCGCAGTCTCTTCGGTAACTTTGACGGCGACCGGAATGATTTGCTCGACCGTCGGCTCCTGCGCCAGCGTCGAACGGAAGTTCGCATAGGCGAGGTGAACGACGTCGATCCCGTCGGTGATGTAGCGGTCGACCAGGTCCTTCGCGATCGCCTGGGCGTCGGCGTAGGTCGGCGACTTCATCTCGCTCGTGTCGTGCTGCGCGATGATGCTCTTCGGATAGAGGCGCTGAATCACCGGACGGCCCTTGCGGCCGACGATGTAGAACAGGACCGTCTTGCCCTGGGCGGCGAGCTCGTCGGCCTTGCGCCGCGCGGCGCGGACGACGTTGCTGCTGAATGCGCCGGCGAGACCGCGGTCGGCAGTCGCGAGAACGATCAGGTGGGTGTCGTCCTTTCCCGTTCCCGCAAGCAGCTTGGGCGTTTGCGGTCCGACAGTGATCCGCGACGCGAGCGACTGGACCACGTCCGTCATCCGCGAGGAGTAAGGACGGCCGGCCTCGGCGCTCTGCTGGGCACGGCGCAGCTTCGCTGCCGCGACCATCTTCATCGCCTTGGTGATCTTCTGCGTCGACTTCACCGAGCCGATGCGGATCTTGAGGGCCTTCAGCGACGCCATTTCAGGCGAACTGCTTCCCGAACTCGGCCAGCGCCTCCTTGAGCGCGGCGGCGGTATCGTCGTCGAGCGTCTTGGTGTCGCGGATCTTGGCGAGGATCTTCGGCTTGTCCGAGCGGAGGAAGCTCAGCATCGCCGCTTCGTAGCGGACGACGTCGCGGGTCTCGACGGCATCGAGGAAACCCTGCGTTCCGGCGAAGATCGAGGCGACCTGCTCCTCGACCGGCATCGGAGCGTACTGCGGCTGCTTGAGCAGTTCGGTCAGGCGAGCGCCGCGCGCCAGCAGTTTCTGGGTCGAAGCGTCAAGGTCCGAGCCGAACTGAGCGAACGCGGCCATCTCGCGATACTGCGCGAGTTCCAGCTTAATCGAGCCGGCGACCTTCTTCATCGCCTTGGTCTGCGCGGCCGAGCCGACCCGGCTGACCGAGAGGCCGACGTTAATCGCCGGGCGGATGCCCTGGTAGAAGAGGTCAGTCTCGAGGAAGATCTGGCCGTCTGTGATCGAGATGACGTTGGTTGGGATGTAAGCCGACACGTCCCCGGCCTGCGTCTCGATGACGGGCAGAGCGGTGAGCGACCCGCCGCCGTTCGCTTCGTTCATCTTCGCGGCGCGCTCGAGCAGGCGGCTGTGGAGATAGAAAACGTCGCCCGGATAGGCTTCGCGGCCCGGCGGACGGCGGAGCAGAAGCGACATCTGGCGGTAGGCGACCGCCTGCTTCGACAAATCGTCATAGACGATGACGGCGTGCATGCCGTTGTCGCGGAAATATTCGCCCATCGCGCAGCCGGTGTAGGGCGCGAGGAACTGCAGCGGCGCCGGCTCCGAGGCGGTCGCGGCGACGACGATCGAATATTCCATCGCGCCATTCTCTTCGAGCGCACGGACAATCTGCGCGACGGTCGAGCGCTTCTGGCCGATAGCGACGTAGATGCAGTAGAGCTTCTGGCTTTCGTCGCCTGAAGCGTTGATCTGCTTCTGGTTGATAAAGGTATCCAGCGCGACGGCGGTCTTGCCGGTCTGGCGGTCGCCGATGATCAGTTCGCGCTGGCCGCGGCCGATGGGAACCAGCGCATCGAGCGCCTTGAGGCCCGTCTGCACCGGCTCGTGCACCGATTTGCGCGGGATGATTCCCGGCGCCTTGACCTCGACGCGGCGGCGCTCGGTATATTCGATCGGGCCCTTGCCATCGATCGGGTTGCCGAGCGCGTCGACCACGCGGCCGAGAAGGCCCTTGCCGATCGGAACGTCGACAATGGTCCCGGTCCGCTTGACGGTCGAGCCTTCCGAGATTTCGGCGTCCGAGCCGAAGATGACGACACCGACGTTGTCGGCCTCGAGGTTGAGGGCCATGCCTTTGGTGCCGTTCTCGAACTCGACCATTTCGCCGGCCTGGACGTTATCGAGGCCGTAGATGCGGGCGATTCCGTCGCCGACGGAGAGGACGGTCCCGACTTCGGAGACCTGCGCTTCGGCGTCGAAATTCGCGATCTGGTCGCGGATGACGCGGGAAATTTCAGCGGCGCGGATTTCCATGGTTCTTGCTTAGCCTTTCATCGGAGCGGCGGGCATTCGGGCTTCGCCCTTCATTGCCTGTGCGAGACGGTTGAGTTTGGTGCGGATGGAGGCGTCGATCTGCTGGCTTCCGAGCTTCACGACAATTCCGCCGAGGATGGTGGGGTCGACCTGAGCGTCGATGGTGACGTCGCGTCCCGCGCGGCTGCGAAGCTGCTGCTTCAGCTGCGTCAGCTGGCCGTTATTGAGTGGCCGCGCGGTGACGACGTCCGCTGTGGTCTCGCCGCGGTGCTCGGCGGCAAGGCGGCGGTAGGCGCGGATGACGTTCTGAAGCTGGTTTTTGCGACCGTTCTTGGCGAGAACGCCGAGGAAGTTCGTAGTGATCGGGTCGAGGCCGAGGTCGGGGGCGATCGCGGCAAGCGCCTTCGACGCTTCCTCGCGTGAAACCAGCGGGCTCGTCACCAGCTCGTTGAAATCCTTCGAATCGACCAGTGCCTGGCCGAGCGCTTCGAGGCTCTTGCCGACGCTCTCGATCTGCTTTTGGTCGCGGGCAAGGTCGAACAGCGCGGACGCATAGCGCCCCGCTAAGCTTGCCCGAATGCCGCCGGATGTCTCCACGCGCGAAAAGCTCCAGAAACGGAAAATGTGCCCCCATGCGAAAAACGGGGCGTTGCCACGGGCTTAGCCCCGACACGCCCCCATGGGTTGCGCGGCCCGTAGCAAGGGGTGCGCGGCGATGCAAGGCGG
>Ga0157369_10002496_pt1 | contig 22056 bp, 25 predicted proteins | sample C25metaG_FD_113461 | JGI IMG/M metagenome (GOLD analysis project Ga0157369, IMG submission 113461) | Corn rhizosphere microbial communities from Kellogg Biological Station, Michigan, USA - C2-5 metaG | ecosystem: Host-associated > Plants > Roots > Rhizosphere > Soil | place: USA: Michigan...
GGCCGCGGCGGGCGCGTCCGCGCTGCCGTGCTGGGTCACATACGCCCCAGCCGAGGTCCACTCCAGCGCGGTGAGGTTGAACACCTCGGCGACCGAGGTGTGCACCCAGACGCTGGCCGTGTAGGTGGTGTTCGCGGTGGCCGCCCACGCGTTGGATCCGTCGACGCCGAGGATCAGGATCGTCGGCGTCTGCAGCGCGTACGTGTCGCTCGTGGTCCACTTCTTCTGCCAGCCGTAGCCGCCGTCCCGGCCCACGCCGGCGGTGCGCGCGCCGGTCACCGTGCCGTCACCCGAGCCCGCCCCGGGCGCCCACTGGGCGGACGTCACCGCCACCTCCACGGACGGGTTGGGGTGCAGGTTCACCCGCTGGGTGGCCCAGTTGCTGTACGAGGGGGTGCTGGTCCGCGCCGGCGGGCAGGCGACGAAGAACCCGGTGTCGGCGAGGCCGCACGAGTCGCCGTGCATGCCGCACGCGTTCGGCTCGAGCACGTTGCGCAGCCAGGTCATCCCGTAGGCGAGACCCTCCTGCCCGGTCCCGGTCAGCCATGCCCGCACCCGCACCTCGCGGGAGGTGTGCCGGTAGCCGGAGATCAGCCCGCCGTCGCCGTTGCGCTCGGTCACCGTGGCGGTGCGGGTGGAGTCGCCGGTGTCGGCAATGCTGATGCCGTACAGGCCGAGGAACTTGCTCGAGGTGACCGGGTCGTCCGGGTCGTACCAGGGCGCCTCGGAGATCCGCGCGAACGTGTACGGGTTGTCGCCCTGCGCGTCGGCGATCGTCGTGCAGCCAGGGTCCTGCAGCCACCCGCCGCCGCACTCTTCCGCCGCGTACGCGTACGCCCGGGCGCTGTTGACGACCTCGTTGCCGCCGAGCTCCAGGTATCCGTTCAGCATGAGTCGCCTCCTATCCCGCCACCTGCTCGGCCAGGCGCACGAGGACCTCGTTCGCGTCCCGGCGCGGGTCGGCTGCGCCGAAGATCTGGATGGCGCCCTCGGCGACGGTGATGGTCCGACTCGGGGCGCCGGAGACCCCGCCCGCTGCCATCACGGCCGTCTTCTTCTGCGCGATCGCGGACAGCCACCGCACGCTCGGGTCGACCATCGACAGGGGCCGGCGCATCGGCACAATCGCCTCCGGCCCGGCCTCACCGGCGAGGATGCGGTGCGGGCCGAACAGGATGCCGCCGGAGGCCATACCGCCACCGCCGGACTTCGCGTTCGCGCCGGCGGTCTTGGCCGTGTTGGCGGCGCCGGTCATCCGCTGGAACGCGCCGATGATTCCGTCGATGGTGCTCTTCAGGCTGCTGAGGATGCCCTGGATTGTCTTCACGGCGCCGCTGATAATGCCGGTCACGGTGCCCCATGCGTCCTTCACCGGCTGGGGGAGTGACTGCCACAGCCGCTCCCACGCGCCCTTGATGTCGCCGCCGGTGAGGATCGCGACGATGAGGGCCCAGCCGTTGCTGACGATGGTGTGCACGGTGTCCCAGAACTGGCTCCACCCGGTGGTGACCTGCCCCCACCAGGTCTGCACGTTCGAGCGCAGGGTGGTCAGTGTGGTCATCCAGCCGTTGACCAGCTGGGTGAGCCAGCCGCCGTTGTTGCCGACCAGCGCGGAGAACGCGTTGGACCAGTTCGTCTTGATATCCGCCCACGTGCTGTCCACGTTCGCGGCGAGCTCGCCGAGGTTGCTGGTCCACTGCGAGACCAGGCTGTCCTTCCACCAGCTCTGGTCCTGGCCGGAGAGGATGCTCTGCGCCTGCGTCCACCCGTCCTCGATGCCCTGCCACCACTTCGGCAGGGTGTCGTCCTTGAACCCGTTGAGGGTGGTCTCCCACCCGGTGACCACGCTGTTGAGCCAGTTGCCGAACGGGGAACCGGAGTTCGAGGAGAGGAAGAACTGGTCCAGCGCGTAGCCGGCGCCGTCGGTGGCGTCCTTGACCGCAGTGATCATGAACGCGGTCAGCCCGCCCACAAGTGCACCGAACGGGCCGCCGGCGGCGAAGCCGAGCAGCAGACCGGTGACGATATTGCCGGCGAAGGTGTCCAGGGTGATGCTCTGGTCGGAGGTCAGCGTCGTCATCGACGCGATGAACCCGCCAGCCAGGCCGCCGAGGGACTTCTTCCACGTCGGCGTCTTCTGCTGGATCGTGTCCATCTTGTCGATGAACCCGGCGAGCTGGTCGGTCAGCCCGAGGAGACCCTTGGCGCCCCTCATGATCAGGAACGCGGCCGCGATCGCGAGGATCCCGTCGGCGATCTCCTTCGGGTGCTCCTTCATGAAGTCGCCCAGGGCCTGCACGAACGGGGCGAGGGCCTTGGCGACGTCGGAGACGATGGGGGCGAGGTCCGAGATCCCGGACTGGACTACCGCGTTCACCCCGTCGGCGAGGGCCTGCATCGGCACATTCAGCGGCTCGAGCGCCTTGCCGAGCTCGTCGAGCGCCTTCGCGAGCAGACCGAAGATGTTCAGGTTCTGGGCGAACTCGATGATCCCGCGGCCGCCGCCCTGCAGGAACCCGTCGATGGAGTCGATGAAGTTGGTCAGCTGCCTGACGGTCTCGTCGGTGACCATGTCGTTCAGCAGCTGGCCGGTGGTGCTGAGGAGTTTGCCGAAGGAGCCGAACACCGCGGTGCCGTGTCGCAGCCACTCGTCGAACCCGGGACCCCTGAGGAAGTCGGAGAACCCGGTGGCGAGGTCGTCGACCCAGCCGAGGAAGTTGCCGATCGCGGTCTGCAGGGAGGGGTTCTTGAACGCGGCCAGCAGCGCGTCGCCCACCTTGCCGACCGAGCGGATCAGTTTGTCGGTGATCCCCGCCGACTCCTCGATGAAGTAGTTGAGGTTGCCGAACGCCTCGGTGCCGGGGGCCAGCTTGCGGGCGATGTCGTTGAAGAGCTGCCCGAAGGTGTGACCGACGAGCTGGAAGGCGGGCACGAGGGCCTTCACCGTCTTCGTCAGCGACTTCCACCCGGCGACGCTGTCCTTGAACGCGGCGATCGTCATCGCATCCATCGCGTCGGAGAACGCCTTGTGGAAGACGTCGAACTCGGCCCGCGCCGGCTTCAGCGCCGGCGGCAGCTTCTTGATGTTGCCCAGCAGCCGGCTGAACATGATGACGGCCAGGCCGCCGGTGACCACCAGTGAGGAAAGCGCGGCGCCGACGACGAACAGACCGGACCCTGCGGCCGAGCCGAGCACGGCGAGGTCGCTGAACGAGCCGATCACGGCGCCGATGATGAGCGTCCACTGCCGGGTGTTAGCCGACAGGTTCTTCCAGATCGAGGAGCCACGGGACGCCTCGTCGTTGGCGGCTTTCAGCCCGCTGGTGAAGCCGACCCAGCCGCCGCCGGCACGCTTGACGGTGTCGGCGAAGCTGGTGAACACGCCGCCGAGCCCCCGCCATACGCTGCGCGAGGTGCGCGCCTTCGTGCTGGCGTCGTCGACCTTGTTGCCGAACCCGGTGGCCGCCCGCCCGGCCTCCTCGAACACCTGCTTGAGCTCGCCGATGTCCTCGAGCGCATGCTGGAACGTGTCGTGGCTGCGGCCGCTCTGCAGCTGCAGCCGGGACAGAGACTGCGCGAACCTGTCGGACGCGCCCACGCTCGAGTCGAGCTGTTTGTTCAGCCGGGAGAAGGTGTTGCCCAGCTCCTTCTGCGAGGCGGCGGAGAACGCCTTGCCGAAGTTCGCGCCGGCGCGGTCGCCGGCGGCCCGGATGCGGGCGGTCAGCTCCCTGTCGAAGTTGGCCGCCCACTCCTTCCCCGCCGGGCCACCGGCAGCCGCGATCTTCTCACCGAGCTCACGCGCCTGCATAGGGACGGTGTCGCCGTTGAGGTCGACTACCCATACGACCCGACCGATCACTTCACCGGCCATCGCCGTCCCTCCTTTCAGTGCAGGACGTTGGCCGCTGACATGAACAGGGCCATCTCGTCGTCGATCTGGTTTTGGCTGACCAGGTCGGGATCCCGACCTGGGAGCGGGCTATTGAGTTCTTCGATCCACCGATCCAGCTCGTCCGGGTCGATCCGTTCGATCGCCCACGTGAAGACGAAGTTCAGGAAGCGACGGGGAGGGAGGGTGAATGGGTCGACCCCCGCCCCGGCGAGCGTCCCGTCGATCTGGGCCCACCACTGCTCCGCGACGACGAGGAGGCGGTGGACCGCTGCGTAGGGCGCTCGTCACCGAGGGACGTCTGCACGATCCACTCGACGATCCCGAGCTCGTTTCCCTCGTCGCCGCCGAAGAGGACCTCGAGCGGGACCTTCCCCTCCTGCACCAGCAGCTGCAGACGGCGGTAGCCGTCGCCCTGCAGCACGCCGCGGAGGAACCCGAACACCGCGCCGATCATGTCGACCTCGCTGCCGCTGAAGCTGCCCGCCACCAGTGCGATCTGCCCCGTTGAGGGGTAGCTGGCGACGAACTCCTCTCCGGCGAGGCTGAATTCGAGGACCGGCTCATCGCCGGCGTCGTCGTCGACAGCCGCCTGGGCTGCAACGTGGAACTCCTTCATCTGCTCCTGCTCCTTTTCTCTGGTTGCTGGGCACCCAAGGCGTGGGTGCTCAGATCGCTCCGTGCCGGAAGGCGACGCGCTCCCCAGCGCGGCGCAGCCACGGCCGCCCGGGGTCGCCGTCGACCTCTTCCTTGTGGCCGAACGGGTCGATGTCGCCCTTGGCGAGGTGGGTCCAATACCAGGCCGGCTGGAAGCCGGGCGGCATGTGCAGGAACCGCTTCTTCGCGGTGTTCACCGGGCGGATCGGCACGCCGCGGGGCCCGTAGATGCCGGTGCCCTCGTGCATCCACAGCGCCCGGCCGTCGTGCAGCCCGTTGCCGGCAGACACGCTCCAGCCGGTGGAGAAGCGGCCGTGTGTGCGGTTCTGCTCGACCAGGTGGCTGGCGGCCAGGGCCCCGGTGCCGCGCGGGCAGGTGGAGATCGCGAGGGTGAGCACGTCGAAGGCCTGGTCGCGGGTCCACCTGCGCCCCTCGCCCTGGATCATGCGGATGATGCCCGACTCGTAGACGGTGACGATCGCGACCATCACAGCTCCTGACTCGAGTAGACGGTCCACTGCCCGCCGCCCACCCCGCCGGACGGGGTGAGCGGGGTGTAGTCGCCGAGCGTGTAGTCCACGTCCGGGCGCGAGTTGCCGAAACAGCAGGCGATCGCGCGGCGCATCGCGGCCATGTCGGCGTACTGCTGCTGCGCCCATCCCGCGTACTGCTCCGCGGTGGGGTTGGACCCGTCGTCCCCGCCGACCGGCACGCACCGGTAGGCGGCCACCACGATCTCCATCGCCAGCGCCGTGGTGCACAGCGCAAGCCGGTCCGGGACCGGGAAGGCGGTGGACGGGAAGACCCGCACCAGGCGCACGCTGACCGCCCCGCACGTGCCGGAGCTGTCGCACCCGCCGATCTCGATCGGAACCCCGGTGGCCGGCTCGATGCCGCAGAAGCACAGCGCCTCGCCGGCGAACTCCGCGCACAGGCACGCGGCCAGGTCCGACACGATCGGGTACAGGAGCGTGTCGTCGGGCAGAGCGGTGAGCGCGGGGGGCATCACTGCCCCCATGTGGGTACCCGCGCCGCTTGGCGGTGCGCATCGGGGGAGGTGACGATGGGCCGGGCCTTCAGGTGGAACGGGTTGTACCGGGCGACCACGGCGTCCACCTCGCGGATGCCGGTGCCGCCGTCGGTGAACATGTCGGTGTTGACCTGGTAGGTCACCCCCATCCGGGTGACGTTCTGCACGTGCGCCGGCAGCCGGCAGGCCTGGTTCTGGCAGGCCTTGTAGTACTCCACGGCGAGCAGGCCGGCCGCCCACCGGGTGATGTCGTCGGGGGCGGCGCCGGGGTAGTAGGTGACCGCGAAGGTGCCCGGCTCGGTGGGCTCGGCGGCCAGGTCCTGGCAGCTGGGCCAGCACTCCCCGCCGTCGGTGCGCACCAGGCGGTTGCCGTTGTCCACCCGGTAGGCGGTGGCCGGCAGCACCTGCCCGTCCACACGGACTTCGAGGATGTGCCCGACGGTGCCTGGCAGAATCGCTTCGCACAGCGACTCACATGAGCAGGCTGCGGAGGAGCAGCCGCAGCCGTTCACCCAGGCACCGTCGGAACTGACGAACGGCATGAAGGCGGACTCTCCAAGCCGAACGCCGGCATAGTGCCCGTACGCGCCGACCGGGTACGTGATGTACGTCGGCCAGGTGCGGCAGCGGGCAAGCGTGGGCCGCACCAGGACCGGGCACGTGCCGATCTGGTCTGCGGTGAGGGTGGCGAGGGTCATCCACGCCAGCGCGTCGGAGCGGTCCATCACCGCGGCCGTGGCAGGGTCGGCACGCATCGCGTCGAGCTCGTCCTGCGTGTACGCGCAGGTCCAGTCGGCCCCCGGCGGGTAACAGACGGTGCTGCTCATCGGTGCTCCTCCCTACGGCAGCAGAAGACGCGGGGGCCCATCCCGGCGACGGGCCCCCGCAGGCGGTTACGGCACGGTGACGTTGACGGTGGTGGTCACCCAGGTCCCGTTCTGCGAGGCCTTGACCGTGTACGTGCCGGACTCCGCGTAGGTGTGCGAGGTCGCGCCGGGCGCGGCCACGTAGTCCCACTCGCCGTCGCCGAAGTCCCACCACACGGGAGCGGTCGAGACCGGCGTGGTGTCGAAGTCGACGTCCGCTCCGGTGGCCACCCCGGCGATCGAGGTGAGGGCGGGCAGCGACGTGTCCAGCAGCGGGCGGCAGCCGCAGGCGGCTTCCGGCGGGGCGACGTCGGTGAGGATGGTGCGCAGCGCGACGGTCGAGCTCACCGGGGCGAGCATCGGGCCGGGCTGTCCGCCCGAGCCGATCTGGATGTCGCTGTACGGGCCGACACCCCAGGCGTTGCCGTCACGGGTGGCACCACCGGTGATCGTGAAGGTGACACTCCCGTTCTCCACGGTGAAGTCGCCGATGATGCCGCCGCGGACGAACGGCAGCAGCAGGTAGCCGAAGCTGCCCTGCGCACCCTCCGTGGCGCACGCGTCACCGGAGGCGGACCCGGCCCACAGCTCGAGGCCGAAGCCCGAGGCGGACAGGCTCGTCGCGGTGTCCACGTCGAAGCCGATCACGTTGCCGCCGGCGTCCATCACGACCGGCTGCCCGGTGACCAGGCTGAACAGGTCGGGGTCGACCTCGCAGAACTGGATCTCCACGGCATAGCCGGTCAGGCTGGTCTCGGCCGGCTCGAACACGCACACCTCGCCGGCGGCGTTGGTGACGTTGATCTCGTCGGACTGGGTCGTGTTCGCGGTGAACGCGACCGAGATGAAGCCCTTGCTCACGACCGAGGAGCAGTCGCCGAACACCGGGCGGCCGCAGCCGTCCAGGCGGGTGAGGCGAATGCGCCGGCCGCGAACGAGGCTCAGGCACTTGGTAGGCATGGCCTATCCCTCCTTGTCCGCCGCGGCGATCGCCGCGAGCATGTCGGCCTTCTTGCTGGCCCCACCGAGGTCGACGTCGTGGGCCTCTGCCCACGCGGCGATGTCGGCGTTCTTCCACCCGTCGTCCGGGGTGTCGTTGTCCTGTGGCGCCACCGTGGTGTCACCGTCGGCGTAGGCGTCGGCCACGGCGACCGGGACGAGGTAGCCCTCGTCGACGGCACGCACCTGCATCTGGTCGACGCCGGCGCGGTCGGCGGCCTCCAGGGCCGCCTGCGCGTTGGCCCGGGAGCGGCCTTCGATGAGGGCGTAGCCCTCCGGGATCTCGGTCATGTGATCACCCACTGGATGGCTGTGCTGGTGACGGTCGAGCCGTCGGTGAGCTGGGCGTAGACCAGGTGCGTCCCGGCGCCCACGGCGTCCGAGTTCAGGACGCCCTCCCACGTCTTGCCGTCGCCGTTCACGTCGGTGGCGAGGGTGGCCATGTTCTGCGGGCCGCCGTCGCTGTTGACGTCGACGAGCAGGTCCGGCGCGGTGGCCTGGGCGACGTCGACGTAGGTGCTGAACGTGACGTCCACGCCGGCCCCGGTGGGGGAGGGCGGGTTCATGTTCGGCACGGACGGGATCGACCGCTCCTGGATGATGTAGATCGGCGTCTCCGCGCCCATCTCGGTGCCGTCGACGCTGCGCGCCTGGATCAGCCAGGCGCCCACCTTCCCGGTCAGTCCGATCTGGAAGAAGCTGTTCTCCCAGGTCAGCCCGTCGCCGTTCACGTCGGTGCCGAAGTCGACGTCGTGCATCCAGCCCGACGGGCCCCAGTTCACCCACAGCTGGGGCGGGGTGGCCTGCGGGGTGTTGAAGACGACCGTGACATCGAGCACGTCGTCCAGGTGCACCGGCGAGGGCGGCGTGTAGGTGATCGCGGAGGCGGCGGGGTCGCAGTCCGGGCAGTCGGTCGTCCCGGGCGTGGGCACGTTCACCTGCCACATGCCGCACTCGATGGCCACCGAGTACAGCCGCTCGGCGAGAGCCGAGCCCTTGTTGTGGGTGAGGTCGGGGCCCTGCGCCACGGTGACCGGGCCGCGCCAGACGTTGATCGGGCCGGACGCGTAGGCCACCGCCTTCATGGACGCCTCGGTGAGGATCACCACCGGGGTGCCCAGGTGCGTGGTCAGCGCGCCGTGGTTCATGTCGTCGTCGTCGAGCAGGTGGTCGGCGATCGCGTAGGTGGCCACCAGCGGGGACAGGAAGATGTAGCCCATCCCTGGCACCTGCTCGGCGAGCTGCTGCTCGAGCGCGGCGATCGCGCCGCGCACGTCGCTGGTCGGCGGGGTCAGCGCCGTGCCGGCGCCGGCGGAGAGCATCGCGGTGATCGCCCCGTCGACGACGTGGTGGTCGCCGGCTTCCAGCACCCGCTGGGCGATGGCCTGGAAGTCGTCGATGCCGCCGTTGAGGAAGCATTCGATGCCCTGGTAGGCGCCGAACACCTCGGTGGCGACCCAGTCGTTCGGGCTGCCGAAGCTCTTGCTCGAGCCGGCGGCCGGGCCGATCTGCACGTAGCAGTCCTGCGGCACCGGGTTCGGGAACACGCACGGGTCGGCGACGTACTCGAAGCCGATGAAGTGCTCACCGGACACGTCCTCGACCGGGATCACGTCCAGGGACCGGTTCGGCCGCGGGGTGCGGGCCGGAGCCTCGATCCACGTCAGCGGTGTGGTCATCGCGCCCACCTCCTTCCGGGAGTGGTCAGCCGGAGGCGCGCTGGGCTAGCGCGCCCCCGGCTGTGCTCACGGGACGAGGGCTGCGGTGATGTCCGCCGCGCCGGTGCGGCCGGCGTAGTCGAGGCTGACGCTCACGGCCACTGCGGAGGCGCAGCGATTGACGACCATGATGCCTTCCTCGAAGAACGCCGCCGTGTACGTGTTGGTGGTGATGTTCACCGAGTCGTAGATCGTGTCCAGGTCGATCACGTCGGTCTGGCCCTTGATGAACGCGCCGGCCGGGTACAGCAGCGCGGTCACGTGCGTCGGCCACACCGTCCAGGCGGTCGTCGATGCGGAGGTCAGCGTCTGGAAGTCCTCCACGAACTGCACGCGCAGGGCGCGGGCGGAGAAGTAGGCGTTGATCTGGGCGTCGCTGATGGCGAGCATGTCCAGGCCGGTGCGGTAGCTGAGGTCGGCCTGGATGACCGCCTTCGCCCACGTCGGCAGGACGACCTCGATGGTCGCGTTGGCGCCCATCGAGTAGGTGGTGCGCACCCGCCAGGCCTGCATGCTGAGCGCGTCGAGCAGGTCGGCGGTCGCCGAGCCGAACTCGTGCGCGTCCACCGCGGTGCCGGCGGCGGCCACAAGCCCGTCGATGACGTACTTGTTGACCTTGTGCGCGTGCGCGACCGCACCGATCTCCAGCACCCGGCGGATGAGCTCCGGGTAGCCGACCTCGGTGAGGATGCCGGCCGTGATGCAGAAGCCGACCGCGTCCAGGCGGTGGTCCTCGAACCCCGGGCAGGCCACCGCGTAGCAGGTCTTCGCGGTGCCGGCCTCGGCCTGCGCCTCGGTCTGCGTGAAGCCCCAGCCGTTCGCGATCGACGCGTAGTCCGGGCCCTTGGTGAACCGGATGCCGCCGCGCTGCACGTTGATCGAGGGGATGTCGATCAGGCCCGACACGGTCTCGAACGAGCAGAAGTCGTAGACGGTCTCGGAGGGGGCGCACCAGCCGCCGGCGGCGGTGAGCACGCTCTGCGCGAGCGAGCCGCCGGCCAGGCGGGACTCGGAGGCGGCCTCGTCGATGATCTTCAGCTGCTGCTCGGCGCTCATCGCCATGTCGACGGTGAACTCGGCCGGGCTCTTCTTGATCTTCGCGAGCCCCTGGCGGACGGCGTCGTTGGTCAGACCGAACGCCTCCCCACCCTGGATCTTCAGGCTCGAGCCGGCCGAGGGTCCCTTGGCCGCCTTCTGCCCGAAGGTGCGCGCCACGTGGGTGAAGTCCTCGAACTCGGCCTGGCTGGCGATGCCGGGCAGGTTCGCCGCGGCGATCAGCACAGACGGGCTGACCGGGCGAGCGGGGGCGATCGCCACAGCCCGCGACGCGGCCTTGGCGACGGACGATGCAGCAGAGGCCATGACGGGCTCCTTCTCGGTCTCGACGGCGTCCTCTTCGTGCGCGTCGTCCGTGAGCTCGCCCTGCGGCGCCTCCTCGGTCTCTGCCTCCTCGGTGGGCTCCGGCTCAGGGTCGGGTGCCGAGGCGGCCGCCTCGACCTTGCCGCGCGCGGCGGCGAGCTTGGTGGCGCGTTCGGCGGCGGCGACCTCGAGGGTCTGCTGCACCTCCGTGATGGCGCCCAGGTGCGTGTCCAGCTGGTCGAGATCGGCGAGGTCGGCGTCGGTGATGTCCGCGTCGTCCTTGGTGGCGAGGGCGGTGTACTCCTCCCACGCGGCCTTGTGCAGCTGGTTGAGCTCGTCGAGCGAGAGGCCGTCGAGGCTCTCCGGCATTTCGAAGCGCATGTCTTCCTCCTGGAACGGGTGTGATCTGGGAGGGGTCACTCAGAGGACCCCGGAATCACCCCGCCTACGGCAGGAGGTGTGCACAGCTTCTGTGCCACAGAGTAGGGCCGCCCGCGCCAAAAGCGCAAGCGGCCCTTCGAAAGAATTTGGCTTCAGCAGTTCACGCAGACCCCGCCGGTGCGCTTGGCGGCAGCCTGCGCTTCCACCTGCGACCGGTAGGAAACGGTCGCGCCGTCAGGCTTGCGGACCTGGTACGAGCTGGGCCCGGACTGGCCGGCCGGCTTCTGACAATTGCATCCCATTTCATTCCACCTTCTCGAGCCGGGCACGTGCCGCGTGGATGCGGGCGGTGCGGATCCTGTCACGGTGCGGGGCGATCGAGGCCTCGACCTTCTCCTGGTGCCGGTACTCGGCGACCGCGGTCCGCGCGATCGCCCCGACCATCTCCGGGTCCATGGCAGACTTCAGGGTCGCCGAGGCCAGCACCGGGGCGACCGACTCCTCGCTCGGGATGTACCCGAGCCCGATCGCGCCCGATGCCGCCAGCTGGAAGCCGGGCGTGTTCACTGCCACCGCGCCGACGAGCTCGAAGTCGTCCGGCAGCCCGGACCAGTTGCGCCAGTCGCCGGAGAGGGCGCCGATGGCGCGCATCGCGGCGACGTCCTCGTCGGTCGTCCACGGCGCGAGCACGCCGGCGAACCAGATCCCGTGCGCGTCCTCGCCGATGTTCACGAACGCGCGCACCGCCTCGGTCTGGTCGTAGTGCGCGGTGGCCGCGGCCGCGCGCAGCTGCGGGGACGCGTGCCCGATGCCGTAGGTGAGCGTGCCCACCCGCTGCTCGCCGGCCTCGGTGTCCACCACGCCCTTCAGGAAGTAGCTGTAGTTGCTGCGGCTGCGCGGCACGTCCCGGCAGATCCCGGTGATGCCGATGTGGCACACGCCGAACTGGGCGAGGTACCCGTAGATCCGCTGCCCGTCGATGCGCATCGGCGCCGCGTGGTCCAGCCCCGGGTTCTGGAACCATTCAGACGGATAGGTCAGGGCGCCCGATGCCGTGAGCACGCCAGCGGTGAGGCCGTCTGCAGCGTGCCCACGGTGGCCCGGCCGGTGCTGTGCGGGCCAGAAGCCAAGTGCCTCTTTGTGCATGTTCGCGCACAGGCCCGCCAGCCAGTCCGGGTTCTGCACGTACTTGGCCAGCTGGGACCGGCACCGGTTGAAGTCGCCGGGGACGCCCCAGCCGATCTTCGCGGCCCCCTTCCCGTGCACCCAGTACCGGCGGATACGGGCGGTGGGGATGGGATCGGTGATCCACCCGGGACCGTCATGGGTGCCGGGTGCGAAGGCCGTGGTTGCCACGGCCCAGTCGTCGGGGACGAGCTCGGAGTGACCGAGCGCGGCCGCGCGCTTCTTGATGTGCGCCTTCGCCTTGGCCGGGTCGGAGGCCCGGCCGATGGACTGGATGGCGTTCTTCAGGTCGTCGACGTCGGCGATCGGGAAGCTGCCGTCGGGCAGCGCTGTGCCCGCCTTCGCCATCCGCTTGCGGTCCTCCGCCGGGTAGTCCTTGAAGTCGTCCTCGGTGAAGCCGGCCAGCCCCGCCTCGCCGGCGGTCGCGCAGCCGCATGCGGCGAGGGCGGCCTGCTCCTCGGCGGAGAGGTCCTCCATGAACTCGTGGCCGAGCGCGATGTACGCCTCCTCGAACGCGGGGATCGGCACGATCGTGAGCCCGGCGACCCGCATCGCGCTGAACACCTGCGGCAGGTTCATGAGCTCGACCAGCTGCTCCGGCGTGGGCCCGCCCTCCTGGCCCTCGATCTGCGCCATGAGCTCGTCGCGCGCGGAGGTGTCCTCCACCGCAGCGTCGCCGTCCAGGCTCACCCCGCGGATCGTGCCGTCGATGATGCCGGCGATGGTGTCCTGCGCGTACGGCTTGTCCAGGACGACCGCGCCGGTGTACCGCCAGCTGTTCGTGGCCTCGTCGCGCCAGGCACTGTCCACCCGGCCGATCGTGACCACGTCACTGGTCGTGCCGCCGTGCGTGGAGAGGATCTCCGCTCGCAGTGGGATGGGCAGCTCGCGGGTGGACAGCGCGCCGAACGCGAATTGCCGGTTGTCGCCGGTGGTGACCCCCTCCGGGGCGATCACCCCGTGCACCGGCAGCTCGGTGATCTTCTCTGCGTCGGGATCCTCGTCGTCCTCGTTCGGGTCGGCGGGGTCCGGCTCCGTGTCGACGTCGCCGGGCATGTCGTCGGGGGTCGGCGGGGTGGCCGCGGCGAAGCCGGAGAGCAGCGGGATGACGCCGTACTCGCCGTCGCCGGCGGAGAACTGCTCGGCGTCGACCTTGGAGAACGGGCCGTAGTAGTCGGTGCCGCCCTCCCAGTCCCGCTGCACCATGTAGATGTCGTCGCTGGTGATGATGTCCGGGTTGTCGAGCTCGAGCTCGTCGACGACTCCGGCCGGGACGGTGAACGTGGTGGTGGACATGGTGTCCCCCTTCCGAGCGGCCGGCTGCAGCATGCAGCGGCAGTTGATCCAGACCTCGGGCGGGCCGACCGGCTCGCCCGGGTAGTGCACCGGCACGCCGGCGACGGCGAACGTTCCCCCGACGGGACGGATCTGCCCGTCCAGCGGCTTGTGGATGTCGCGGACCTCGCCGTCGCGGCGGGTGACCCAGCGCTGGAAGCGCACCCCGCGGGAGAGCAGGGCGGCGTGGGTGGCGTTGTTGATCGTGTACGCGGTCAGCCAGTACAGGACCCGGTTCACCTCGCCCGGGGTGGGCGGGTCGGACGGCTCGTTCGTCAGGGCGAGCGATTCGCTGAGGTCCTTGCGGAAGCGGGCCAGCGCGAGACCCTTCTTCTGGTCGGGCGCCTCGGCGGCGAAGGTGTCCATCCACACGCCGGCGGCCGCGGTGACCAGGTCCCGGTACCAGTCGGCCTCGCCGCGCGCGTACGCGTCCAGGGCGTCCTCGACGTAGGGCAGCAGGTGCTCGTCGGCGGACTCCATCTGGGTGGAGCGCTGCGCGTAGAAGCTCTCGGCGTCCATCACGCGGCCTGCATGGGCTCGAGGGCGAGGGCGAGCTCGAGGTGCTGGCGCAGCAGGGCCCGCTCGTGCGGCTTGCGGGTGGCCAGCAGGGTGCGGGTGTAGCCGTCCAGGCACAGCGAGAGGGCGTGCGCGTCGAGGCCCCAGTCCTCCCATTCGGTGCAGGACCAGGCGTCGATGAGCAGGTCGTCGATCTCGGCTTCGGTCAGCCGCGGCATCTGCAGGTACAGGGTGCGGGCGGTGGTCACCGTGGCGAGCGTGGTGGTCGGCTTGCCGACGACGCCACGGCCCTTCAGCCGGTTGCCGGCGCGCTCGAGCGCGCGGAACACCATCATCTCGGCGGCCATGAGAACCCCGGCGGCGGAGACCCCTGTTCCGCCGTCGGGGTTGGCTGCGTCGTCCTGCGTGTCGGGGATGTCGCGGACGGGATGCTGTTTGATGGACCGGTCGGGGCGGGCCTCGTGCTGGTTGACGGCGTCGGCGATCATCGCGTCCGGGAGGGCGACGCCGAGCATCTTCAGCCCCTCGGCCACGAGCTCCGGGGTGGTCTGGCCACTGGCGAGCTTCTTGGTCAGCCAGGTGACCCGCTCGGTGTCGTCCATGGCGTCTTCCTCGTCGAAGCCGTTCTCCCGACGCATCGCCTCACCGGACAGCTCGCCGCGGTCGTACAGCTCGACGGCTTCCTTGGACCGGTTCGGGCGCACGCGCATCGCGGAGGTGTCGGCGCCGATGGAGAAGTGCGCGGCTTCCTCGGGGGACATGTCCGCCTCGAGCACCAGGCGCAGGTACCCGGTGGTCAGCGCGTAGGTGATCGCGGACAGCAGCGGTTCGGAGTGCGCCTTGATCGCGGACTCGTCGACCTGCCACGCCGCCCAGTGGTTCGTGTCCCGGACGCCGGTGACGATCTCCGGCGGCATGTCCATGCCGAGGGAGAGCCGGCGGATCGCCTCGTTGCGCAGCTCGATGGAGTGCTCGTCCAGGCCGGACCAGAACTCGGTCTTGTTGATGTTCTGCAGGAACTCGCCGGCGACCTGCACGATGATCGGCACGAGCGCGGCCGCGTCGGACCGGTCGGCGATCGCGATCTCGGCGACCTCGCGGAGCATGTCGGACAAGGCCTGCGCGGAGGAGACGGTCTGCTGCGTCTGCGACGTGATGGCGCCGGTGTCGTCGGTCTTCGTGATGGGGGAGGACGGGAAGCTCATCTCCGACGGCACCCACAGGATGCCGGCAGAGATCAGCCGCGAGTCGATCTGCGCGGCCACGTGCTGGGTGAGCTTGTCGAGCTCGCGCAGGACGGGGATACAGGCGCGGGTGGGGGAGTTGGCCTTCCACGGCTTGCGCGGGTGCTCGCGCCACAGCCGGATCGTCAGCGACTTGGACGGGTCGACGGTGATGTAGCCGCCGTTGACGGTGAACGTGTTGTCCCGGGTGCGGGTGACCTCGGTGGAGGCGACCACGTACCACTCGTCGGCCTGCTGCCCGGCCTGCCCGATGATGATCGCCTCGCCGGCGATCGTGTAGTGGATGCCGAGGGCCTTCAGCATCTCGGCCTGACCCTCCGCTCCGCCGAAGAGGTCGTTGAGGGCCTTCACCGCGCGGGGGTCGGTGGTCGGCTTGCCGTCCTGGGTGACGAACAGCACGGCCTTGGAGAGCAGGTTGCCGACGAAGTCGGCGGTATAGCGCAGCTCGCAGACGATGTCGTAGAAATCCCACGCCGTGTTCTGCCACGGGTCGCCGAGCATGCCGGTACGGTCGGTGACGGTGGTCGGGGCGGGCTGTTTGCCGAGCGTGTAGTTGCGGGCGGATGCCATCACCACCGGCTCAGGTCGAGTGAGGACCTCTGACCTGTAGGCCGATTGACGTGGCATCGTCGTCCTTCCCCCAGGTACGCCAAATTGGCGTCCTTCCAGCCCCCTGACGCGCCAAATCGTACGGGAGAAGTTGGATTTGGTCCATAGTGCGATACAACGGAGGCCAAATCCGGGGGAGACGTTCGTCAGGACGCAACGTAAGCGCCGAGGCGTGATACACCGGGGACATGACAAAGCCCGAGCCCGAGGCGGTCTACCCCGACGTCACCCGGCTTGTCGTCGTCGGCGACCAGGGGAAGATCCTCGAGAAGTGGGACCTGTTCCGCGACGGGGTCGAGCTGCACCTGCAGGACGAGGGGCGGACGCTGAAGATCTTCCCGCGGCAGGCCGCGACACCTAACGGTTAGGTGCAGCAGAAAGCCCCCCACCGATCGTGCGTCGGCGGGGGGCTCCCTGTGTGTTACGCGGGCGTCTACGGGGGTAGGCGAACGCCCGACCAGGGTACCTCCGCAGGTGTATCCCGGCTAGGTGCCCCTGAGAGGATTCGAACCTCCAACCAACCGCTTAGGACGCGGGTGCTCTTCCGTTGAGCTACAGAGGCAGGTGGGATACAGCTTATGCAATACAAGTTCAGGATCACCCGGGTGGAGCAGGCCGAGCGCTGGATCACAGCCACCGACGAGGAGGCCGCGGCCGCGAAGCTGCGCATCGAGCTCGCCCAGCCGTACAGCTTCTTCGGGGCGTGGCGCACCGTGGACACCCAGCTCGAGATCATCGCCTCGAAGAAGCCGAACGACGCCCGGCAGAATTGGGCGGCGGCCGACGCCGCCCTGCTGCTGTCGATCGCCGAGGCGGCCGAGAAGCTCGGCGTGCCCGTCACCACGATGCGCAAGATGGTCGCGAACAACGAGATCCCGTCCCGGGAGATCGGCAAGCGGCGGTTCATCTACCGCGACGATCTGCAGAAGTTCGCCGAGGGGAAGGGTTAGATCCCAGCGAGGGAGTGCGCGCGGGCGCAGGAGATGCACAGCACGATCGTCGGTGCCGGCGCCCCGACGGGCACCGGCAGGAACCGCGCCTTCGTCGTGTCGTAGCCGGCGACCGGTGGCAGCGGCGATCGCCACACCGCGCGGCCGCACTCGGCGCACTCCACCTCGATCGACCCGGGCACCGGCTCGTAGTCGCGCATCCCGATCAGGGCGCACACGAGCACCTGGTCGTCGGGCCCGATCGTCACGTTGAACATGCGCCGAGCCTAACGATTCGGTCACAGCAGTCCACTTGCGTACTAGCTCTGTCTACCTGGGTCTACCTGGAGAATTGGCCCTCTTCCGAAACGTATCCCGCACCAATAGCATCCCACCATGACACAGGAGCTCATCACCCAGACCATGACAGTCGACCCCGACCTCGCACAGGAATGGCTCGACACCATGGCCCCCAATCGGAATCTTCGCCCGGCACGCGTCGCACAATTCGCCCGGGCGATGCGCGAGGACCGCTGGTACAGCACCGGTGACACAGTCAAGTTCGACACAGCGGGGCGCCTGGTTGATGGTCAGCATCGACTGCAGGCGATCATTAGCGCCGGCATCCCGCAGACGCTGATCGTGGTTTGGGGGGTTCAACCTCCTGCGATCGTGGAGATCGACACGAACACGCCACGCTTCCCCTCGGACGTCCTGAAGATCTACGACCCGACCCTGACCAACGTCACCGACGTCGCCGCAGCAACGGCGATTATCGTGCGCTGGGTGAACGGGGAACGCGGCACCACTCTGCGCAGTGCCCCGGTCAGCAGAACCCAGCTGCGCGACTTCTACGCGACACACAAGGAGGACATCATCGCCGCCGCCCTCGGCGGCAAGCGTGTGTCCCGGCATACGAAGGGAGCGCCGCGCCAGGCCTTCTCGCTCTGCCATTGGCTGTTTGCCGAGCTCGACGCCACAGATGCGGAGTTCTTCTGGGATCGGCTCGTGGATGGCGTCGGACTCGAGAGCAGCGACCCGATCTACGTGCTGCGCGAACTTCTGCGCCGAGAGGCGGCCGCCTTCAAATCCCATCCCGGCCTGACAGTCGACGTCGCGACCGCGCTGATGATCAAGGCGTGGAACGCCTACCGACGCGGCGACACCATCCGAATGCTGAAGTACACCCGGGGCGGGGCCAACCCGGAGAGGTACCCCGAGGCCGCCTGAGACCTGTCCATTGCCCGCGGGTGCTACCGCCGATTGCTTGTCGAGGGACCAGTCGCGCGGATGTACTCCGACCACGTGCACTCGCATGCGAGCTGCATGCCGTCCTCGGGGAAGTAGCCGATGAGCACCCGACGATCGGGGTCGGGATCGAACGTGACGACGCGCAGCAACTTGCGGCCGCGAACCTCGACGAGCCGAACGATCGCGATGCGCTTGCTCTTGTCGAAGATGTACCAGACGCCAGCCTCCGGCGTCGCCTGGAGCTGCGACATCGGCGACCAGTGCTGCACCATGCCGTGACCTTACGTCGATCGCCGGACATCCGCTGTCCATAAACGGTCGATCGTGAGACACTCGGCCGTGACGAGGATCCTGCGGCCAGCCTGTGTCTCACAAACGTGTCTATGAACTATGTAAAGCGAGGGACGTTTTCGATACACTGAGGTAGCTCGGCAAGCCCGAGGGGGAGGAGCACTGATGGCTCTGGCCATTCGACTGCAGATCACCAACACCGCCGGCGGCCTGGACGACATCGAGACCCTCGAGATCCGCCGGCTCACCAGCCTGCACTCCGCACACCCCGACGACGAGCGGCACCAGTACCTGGCCATCCGGTACAGCCCGACCGGGGACAAGCGCGCCGAGGCGCACTTCCGCCACCGGTACGGCGACGGCGCGTGGATGTGTGTGCTGCGCGGACTGATGGCGCTGCGGGTGTCCACTCGGGTGGTCGGCCAGCCGCTGCACGAGTTCCTGAACGACCTGGTCCTGGAGGAGGAGCACCATGACTGACCTGATCGATCCCGTCCGGGCCCGGCTGGAGAAACGGCTGCAGGAGTGGGCCGGCTTCAAGGGGGTCTCTTGCAGCCAGTCCGACCTGCGCGTGCTGCTGGACCACGACAAGCGGATGACCGTCGAGCGTGACGCCGCGGTCGCGGAGATGCACCAGCGCGAGCTGCACCACTTCGAGACCGAGCAGCAGCTCGCCGAACTCCAGGAGCCCTGAATGCCGAAGCCCACCGTCCTCGGCGCGTACTGCACGACCTGCGCCTGCCCGCTCCGCGTCTGGAACAACGGCACCGTGCGAGCGCACGTCGACCGCCAGGGCGACGAGTGCCCGGTGCGCAAGGTGCCGCTGGAGATCACCTTCCGCACCGACGGCGACCCGCTCACCCCCACCTCGCAGATAGCCGACTGGCAGTACGCGATCCGTGAGTGGGACCGCCGGCGGATGCGGCGCGTCCACCGCACGCGCGCCCCGCAGCGTGCCGCGCAGCGCCTGGCCGCGCACCAGTGCGGGTGGCGCACCGAGTATGAGGAGCTGCAACGCCAGCTCACCGCCCCGCCGACGGGCTGGTTCGTCTTCGGCACGCACATCGACCAGCCCGACGTGCGGCTGGAGTTCTGGGGCGACGAGGGCGGCGTGCCGATCTGGGAGAGGCCGGTGGACGCATAATGCCGATCGCCAACTACACCACCGACAAGGCCGTCGACGAGACAGCGACCGACATCATCACCGCACTGCGCCGCCGCGGCGTCACCCGCATCTCCACCGTCTACGACGCCGACGGCCACCCGAGCGGGCTGGAGTTCACCATGACCACCCCGTACGGGCCGCGGGACTTCGCCCTGCCGGTCCGCGTCGACGGGGTGCTTGCGGCCCTGCGGGCCGCTGAGGCCCGCGGCGAGTTCGCCAAGTACCGCAAGGGGTCGCTGACCACCCCGGAGCATGCGGCACGGGTGGCGTGGGCGATCGCCCGCGACTGGCTCCGCGCCCAGTCCGCGCTGATCGACGCGAACCTGGTCACGCTGGACGAGGTGATGTTCCCCTGGATGATCGGCGGCGCAGAGGGGCAGACAGCGTTCGACACGTACCGGTCCACGCAGAAGGCGCTCAGCTCATGAACTGCCCGCTGTGCGACGAGCAGATCCGCGCGGCCGACGACTTCCGCCCGATCGGCACCGAGCACGGCCAGGCCCGCGCACACCGGGAGTGCCTGCTGCGCTCGGTGCTCGGCGGCATCGGCCATCTCGAGGACCACGGCTACTGGTGCGGGCAGATGCATGACCCGGACGGCGGCCGCACTTACCGCCAGTCCGCGCTCGAGGTCGACGCGTGGGTGCACGCGCACGGCATCGAGGCGGCGACGACGATGGGAGACACACCGTGACGTTCGGACCCACCGACTTCGAGGAGTTCACCGGCATCGTCTACGAGGGCGACACCGGCGAGATAACGGACTGGCTGATGGAGCACATCACCGACGGCCGCGACCTGCTGAAGATCCTCGTCACGATCAGCCTGATGATCCAGGGCACCTGGCCGATGGCGATAACCAAGGGCTACGCCCCCTCCGACACGCAGGGTTTCGCCCTGGATATCAGCAACGCCGACCCCGCCGACGAGGCGAAGGTCGTCAGCGCGCAGATCCTCACGGCCGCTCTGAACCGGGACGAGCCCGCGATCCGCGGGCACTGCCGCGCTGCCGTCCAACATGGCGACGACCTGGACTTCGCGCAGGCCGTGCTCGCGAGCCTGATCGCGATCTACCGCATGGGACTGCGCGCGATCGTCGACAAGGCGGAGGAGCAGAAGTCATGACCTTCCCGCACATTATGACCGCGCCCGACGGCGCCCTCTACCCGTGCACGTGCGACATCGGCCACGACCATGACATGCACATCCTCACGCCCGAGGAGGTCGCTGAGAGGATCCTCGCGCAGGGGGAGTGGGGCGTCCGCTGGCGTGACGGATCCGTCAGCCATGGGTGGAACGGGCGCACCCAGCGCCAGCGCGCCGAAGAGTTCCTCGCGAAGATCAAGGTCGAATACCCCGGCGACGCATCCACCTACCGCCTGGTGTGGCGGATGAACCGCGACTCAGAATGGCAGGTGCTCGAATGACGAAGGTCGGCTACGCCCGGGTCTCCACCGCAGACCAGTCCCTCGACGCCCAGCTCGACGCCCTCACGGCCGCCGGCTGCGACAAGATCTTCACCGAGCACGCCTCCGGCACCCTCGCCAAGCGGCCACAGCTGGACGCCGCCCTCGACTACCTGCGCGACGGCGACGTCCTCGTGGTGACCAAGCTCGACCGGCTCGGCCGCTCCGTGAAGAACCTCGGCGACCTGGCCACCTGGCTGCAGGACAACGGCATCGGGCTACGCGCAATCACGCAGGACATCGACACCACCACGGTGGGCGGCCGGCTGTTCTTCCACATCCTCGCCGCCATCGCCGAGTTCGAACATGACCTGATCGTGGAACGCACCCGCGAGGGACTGGCGGCCGCGCGAGCGCGCGGGCGCAAGGGCGGGCCACCGCGGAAGATGACCCTCACGAAGATCGAACAGGCCCGCCGGATGTACGACGGGCAGGAGCTCACCGTCGCCGAGATCGCCGAGACCCTCGGCGTCAGCCGGCCCACGATCTACCGCTACCTCGAGCCCAGCGCGTAGCCGGGCATCCCGCGCCCGGGCGCGGATCGCCGGGGGAGAGGTGCCCCGGCGGGCGTTGTCCCACACCTCGCGCAGCACCAGGTGGTGCGGGTTGCAGCACACCCGGTGCCGGCAGCTCGCGCCGCCGGCGCACGTGCCCAGCTGCACGGCCAGGTTGTGGCACTCGTGGTCCACCGTCATCCCGTCCGGGATCGGCCCGTTCGCGAGCTCCCACGCGTACCGGTGCACCAGCTTCGACTCGTTCGCGACGCTGAAGGTGGCGTAACCGTCCCGCCGGCGGCGCGTGTAGAGCAGGCAGCCGTCCGCCGCGGCCTGCTATCTTTCGCCGAAAATAACCTCGCGCTCCATGGTAAGACAGAGTATCGCCCACCACTGACAGCAAGAACGGCAATTGTTCCGGCGTTTTGGCGTCTTGCTCTTGGTGTTCCCGGGAATGGCAACGGCCCCCGATCTGAGGACCGGGGGCCGTGCGTGGAGAGGCGGACGGTTAGTCGCCGTGGTGGATGCTGATCTGCTGGGGCCGGCGGCCGCGCTCCCGGACCACGCCTTCGCCGCGCTCCATCTGCTCGCGGGCCTCGGTGAGGGCGGCGACGAGGTCGGGGCGGCTGAGCACGGCCCGCTCGTAGTCGGTGATCATCGTGACGGGCTCGA
>Ga0157369_10002497_pt1 | contig 22048 bp, 24 predicted proteins | sample C25metaG_FD_113461 | JGI IMG/M metagenome (GOLD analysis project Ga0157369, IMG submission 113461) | Corn rhizosphere microbial communities from Kellogg Biological Station, Michigan, USA - C2-5 metaG | ecosystem: Host-associated > Plants > Roots > Rhizosphere > Soil | place: USA: Michigan...
AGCGAGCGCGGCCGGGAACGCGGCCGGCAAGCTGCCGCAGGAGTAGCGGCCCCCGGCGGCGAAAGCGTGCGGGTATGCGGCGGCTGACGCTCGCTCTCGTTGTTCTGCTTCTGGCCGCGACCCCGGCGTTCGGCGACGATGTCACGAAGAAGCATCATGTGGATGCGCAGCTCTCTGCGTTGCAGGGGAGGCTCGCCACACACAAGCAGCAGGAGCAGGCGCTGCGCAACCAGGTCGACGGCTATACGTCCCGCATCCGGGCGCTCGAGCAGCGTGTCGGCGACGTCTCGCTCAAGCTCTCGACGCTCCAGGCCGACCTTGCCTTGCACCAGAAGCGCCTCGACGCGCTCAATGCGCTCTTCTCGTTCCAGACGAAGCGATTCGGCTCGCTCAAGCGGCAGTACGCGAAATCGGTGACGACGCTCAACCGCCGCCTGGTCGAGATCTACGAGTCCGATCAGGCGTCGACCCTCGACCTGTTTCTCGGGGCCAGGAGCATTCAGGATGCTCTCGACCAGGTGACCTACGTAAACGAGATCGCGATGCAGGACCGGCGCATCGCAGCCGAGGTCGCGACAGCGAAGCACCAGGTTGCTGCGGCGCGGGCGAAGACGATGAAGCTGCGCGCGAGCGTGCACGGTGAGACGTCGGTGATCTCCGCGCGCGCCGCTCAGACCCGCAGCGTGCGTGACGAGCTCGTCGGGGCGAAGAACGACCTCTCGTCGACGAAGCAGCAAAAGCTCGTCGACCTGTCGCAGCTCACGGCGTCGGAGCGCGCAGAGGCGGAGGAGATCGATGCGTTGCAGGCGGCCAGCGCGGCGATCGGCGACCGGATTCGCGCCGCCCAGGCGCAGCGGAGCGGTGGGACGAGCTCGACGCCGTCGTCGGCCGGACTGGTCTGGCCGGTCAGCGGGCCGGTCACGAGTCCGTTCGGCTGGCGATGGGGACGCATGCACCAGGGCATCGACATCGGCGTCCCCTACGGAACGCCGATTCACGCCGCCGCGGCCGGAACGGTCATCTACTGCGGCTGGGAAGAGGGCTACGGCAACTTCGTCGTGCTCGACAACGGTGGCAACCTCGCGACCGCCTACGGGCATCAGAGCCGGATCGCCGTCACCTGTGGGCAACAGGTCGCGCAGGGCGACGTGATCGGCTACGTCGGCTGTACCGGCCACTGCACCGGCCCGCACCTCCATTTCGAGGTACGGATCGACGGAAACCCCGTCGACCCGCTCGGCTACCTCTGATCGGTACCGCTAGCCGCCGAACGTCTGGACGAGCAGAAAGACGTTCAAGGCGATGATCGCCCCGGCGATGGCGGACGCGGTCACGGTCGTGATGCGGCGGTTGACGAGACGGCCCATGATGTCGCGGCGTGAGGTGAAGTAGACGAGTGGCACGAGCGCGAACGGGATCCCGAACGAGAGCACGACCTGTGAGAGAACCAGCGTGTGGGTCGGGTCCAAGCCGATCGCGATCACGATGAAGGCCGGCACCATCGTCACGAGCCGGCGTACGGCGACCGGGATCTGCTTCCGGATGAAGCCCTGCATCACCACCTGGCCCGACAGGGTGCCCACCGCCGAGCTCGAGAGGCCCGACGCGATCAGCGCGAGTGCGAAGAGTGCGCTCGACGCGCTGCCGAGGATCGGTTCGAGCGTCCGGTGGGCCCCTTCGAGCGAGTCGACGTTCGTATCGCCACGCTGGAAGAAGGTCGATGCGGCCATCACGAGCATCGCGACGTTGATCACCCCTGCGATGGTCATCGCGATCAGGACGTCGATGCGCGTGTAGCGGAGCAGCGTCTGCTCGTCTTCGGCGCTTTCGGGGACGATGCGATCCTGCGTCAGCGCCGAGTGGAGGTAGATGACGTGCGGCATGACGGTGGCGCCGAGAATTCCGACGGCGAGGAGCACGGCCCCGCTGCCGCCGAACGAGGGTACGACCGCATGCCGGAGCACCTCGTGATAGTCCGGTCTGGCGAAGCCGAGCTCGGCGACGTAGCAGACGCCGATCACGCCGACGAGCGTGGCGATCACGGCTTCGAGCGCGCGGACGCCGAAGCGCTGGAGCTCCAGGATCGCAAAGGCCGCGACACCGGAGATGAGGGCGGCGGGGAAGAGCGACATACCGGTCAGCAGGTGGATCCCGACCGCCGCGCCGAGGAACTCCGCCAGGTCGGTCGCCATCGCGATCGCCTCCGCCTGCAGCCAGAGCATGAACGACGCCCGGCGGGAGAACTCGTCGCGGCAGACCTCCGGCAGGTTGCGCCTGGTTGCGATTCCGAGCTTCGCCGAGAGGATCTGAATCAGCATCGCAAGCAGGTTGGCGGCGACGATCACCCACACCAGCCGGTAGCCGTACTTCGACCCGCCGGCGATGTTCGTGGCGAAGTTGCCGGGATCGATGTACGCGACGCAGGCGATGAACGCAGGCCCGAGGAACGGGAGAATGCGGAAACGGGTGCGGTGGAGAGCCTCGTCGACTGTCCGGAGACCTTCCGGCAGCGACGTGCCGGGAGCAGTCACGCTTAACAGTTTAGCCGTGACTAAATCCTCGCGCAGAAGGAGGGATCAGACGGTCACGCGGCCGGCTTGAGCAGGCGCAGGTCGGGCAGGTTGCGGTACCGCTCGTGCAGTTCGAAGCCGTAGCCGACGAAGAATTCGTCCGGGATCGTGAACCCGACATACCGCACCGGCAGGTCGTCGACGAGCCTGCGATAGGGCCGGTCGAAGAGCGTCACGATGTGCAGCGAGGAAGGCCCGCGCAGCGCGAGCGATTTCGCGAGGTAGTGCATCGTCAGCCCGGTGTCGATCACGGCATCGACGAGCAGCACGTCACGGCCTTCGATCTCGGTGTTCAGATCCTTGAGGAACCGGATGCCGCCGTCGTCCTCGCCGTAGCCGGCGAGCTCGATGAAGTCGAGCATGTGATGGGTGGGGAGCGCGCGCGAGAGGTCGCAGACGAATGGGATGCAGGACTTGAGCGAGCCGACGATCAGGGGCTCGATGCCCTTGTAGTCCCGCTCGATCTCGGCGGCGAGCTCGCGCACGCGGGCGATGATCTCGGCGCTCTGCAGGAAGACCTCGCCGATTCTCTCGTCGTCGGCGGCAAGGTCGATGCTGTGCGGTGCTGGTGCGCTCAGGATGCCTTCCGCAACCCGTACCGGGCTGCGAGCCGCTCGAAGTCGCGTTCGTAGAACAGCTTGACCTTGATTTCCGGGTAGAGCTCCCTCAGCCGTCGCAGCTTGCGGTTCTTGCGCGTGACCAGCGACTGCTTCATCACGGTCACCTCGAGGTAGAGATCCTGCTCAGGGAGGTAGAAGTCGGGCGTGAACGCCTCGGTGACCCGTCCCTCCTCGTCGCGAGCCAGCACGAACGTGGTCGGCTCGTACTCCCACGGGATGCCGTACCAGTCGAGCACCTTGGCGTACTCGAGCTCTGCAGGGTTGGCGAAACGGGGCGGCTCGGATCCACAATATGCCTGGAAAACAGGCGTTTCCGGCATCACATCAACCAGAGTAGCAGCGGCCCCGGATAGTGCCCTTCACCCCCAAACCCCTCTAGAGTCACGCCGATGACGCTGACGATCGCTCATCTCTCCGATCTCCACTGCGGCGCGCCGCACTTCGTTCCGGATCTGATGGAGCGCGCGATTGCCGAGATCAACGAGTTGCGACCGGACATCGTCGTCTGCTCCGGCGACCTGACGACCTTCGGCTTCAAGGAGGAGTACGCCGCCGCGAAGCGCTATCTCGACCGGATCGAGTGCGAGGCGTTCGTCGTGATCCCCGGCAACCATGACTCGCGGAACGTCGGCTATGTGCACTTCGACGAGCTCTTCGGCGAGCGAAACTCGGTGCTTTGCCGGAGAGGCATCACCGTCGTCGCCGTCGACTCGACGGAGCCCGATCTCGATCACGGGCAGATCGGCCGGGGCCGCTACGGCTGGATCGAAGAGCAGTTCGCCGCAGCGCCCGCCGAGCTACGGGTGTTCGTCCTCCACCATCACCTGCTGCCGATTCCCGGCACCGGCCGCGAGCGCAACGTCGTCTACGACGCCGGAGACGCGATCGAGTGCCTGCAGCGCGCAGGCGTACACCTGGTGCTGTCCGGGCACAAGCACGTTCCCTATGCGTGGAAGCTCGAGAATCTGTTCGTCGTCAACACGGGAACCGTGTCGACCTTGCGGCTGAGAGGTCACACGCGGCCCTGTTACAACGTGGTCGAGGTCGAGGGCACGCATGTCTCGGTCTGGCGGCGCTATCCGTTCCACGGGCAGGAGCGGATCATCCAGTTCGACACGGCAACCGGCGAGTACGAGAAGTACACCGGCAAGATCGAACGCGAGGTGACCGCGCGGCGATGAGAGCCGTGGCGCTGATCGACGGCGAGCACTACGCGCCTGTCGTGCGTGACGCGCTGCGGGCGCTGCCTTACGAGTGGGTCGGGGCAATCCTCGTGGGCGGCACCGAGAAGCTCCGCGGCGGCGCCGACTACGGGGTCCCGCTCGTCGAGGGCTTCGGCGACGCCGAGGCGGTCATCGACCTGTCGGACGAGCCGGTGCTCGGGCCGGACGAACGGTTCCGCTGGATCTCGCGTGCGCTCGCCGCCGGCCTCGAGTACATCGGCGCAGACTTCCGGTTCGCACCGCCGACACTGCTGCCGTTCGAGCTGCCGTCGATCGCGGTGATCGGCACCGGCAAGCGGGTGGGAAAGACCGCCGTCACCGGGCATCTGGCGCGACTGCTCAGTCGTGAGCAGAACGTCGTCGTGGTCGCGATGGGCCGGGGTGGGCCCGCCCAACCGGAGGTCGTCGCCACGCCTCCGACCGTCGACGAGCTCGTGGCGCTGTCGCGTTCCGGACGGCATGCGGCATCGGATCATCTCGAGACCGCGGCGCTCTGTGGCGTGCCGACGATCGGTTGCCGCCGGGCCGGCGGCGGCCTGGCGGGTGCGGTCTTCGTCTCGAACGTCGCCGAGGGGGCCCGGCTGGCGGCCGCCCGCGCACCCGACGTCGTCGTCTTCGACGGTAGTGGCGCTGCGATCCCACCCATTGCGGTCGACCGGCGCGTGCTCGTGCTCGGGCCGCAGCACCGGCTCGACGCGTACCTCAACACCTACCGGCGATTGATCTCCGACCTCGTGATCGCCGTGGGCTGCGAGTGGGAGGGGGCGCTGCACGCGGAGCTTCGCCTGCGGCCGGCCGGGCCGCTCCATGGGCGCGTCGCCGTCTTCACGGCGGGGCCGGGCGATGTCTCTCACCTGGAGGCCGACCTCGTGCACGTGTCGAGCAATCTCGCCGACCGTGGGTCGTTGCAAGCCGACCTCGAGACGCTCGACGCCGACACCTACCTCGCGGAGCTGAAGGGCGCTGCCATCGACGTCGTCGCCGAGCATGCACTCGCCAACGGCAAGCGATTCGTGCTCGCCGCCAACGACGTGGTCGGCGAGGGGCTCGACGAGGCGCTGCTCTCACTTGCGCCGTCGAGGGCCGCGCTATTTGACGGAGGCGACGAGGGAGCGCAGGCTCCGGCTTTGCCGGGGCCGGAGCGGCAATGAGCGAGAAGCGTCACGGCGAGCCGCTGCCGCTCGGCGGGGACGGCCTGCCGTACTCGAAGGGGATGATGGCACGAGCCCTGATCGCGACGGGCGTCCCGGCCGACCGGGCCTATCTGCTCGCGCAGCGAGTCGAGCTGGATCTGGCCGAGCGCGGTCAGTCCACGGTCGACGTCGATCGCCTCCGCAGGCTTGCCGAGGAGACGCTCGGTGGGGCCGAGGGAGAGCGCGCTGTCACCCGTCTACGCCGCGTCGCCGATCTGCAGGCGCTCGACGTGCCGATCATCGTCTTGATCGGCGGCTCGACCGGCACGGGCAAGTCGACCGTCGCCGCCGAGGTGGCGCACCGACTGGGGATCACGCGTGTCGCTTCAACGGACTTCATCCGCCAGACGATGCGCGCGTTCTTCTCGCGCGAGTTCATGCCCACGGTCCACCTCTCGAGCTTCGAGGCCGGTGAAGCGGTCGAGGAGGACGTGGGTGGGGATCCGACGGTCGTCGGGTTCGCCGACCAGTGCCGCCAGGTCTGCGTCGGTGTCGAAGCGGTGATCCACCGCGCCCTCACCGAGGGCTGGTCGATGGTCGTCGAGGGCGTGCACCTCGTGCCGGGAATCCTGCCCGCCGATGTCCCCGGCGCCGTGCTCGTGCCGGTGGTGGTGGAGATTGCCGACGAGAACGTGCACCGGATGCACTTTCACGTGCGCGACGCGAGCACTGGCGGCCTCCGTGCCATGGACAAGTATCTCGACCGGCTGGACGACATTCGCCGGATCCAGTCGTACATCGTCGGACGGGCCCGGCGCGAGAGCGTCCCGGTGATCGAGAATACGAATGTGGAGCGAACGATCGACCAGGTGATGGAGCTGGTGATGCGTTCCGCCGAGCGGACGCGAACGACCGCATGACTGACCTGGAGAACGCGCAGCGCGAACGCCAGGACGACGATACGCGCCGGCAGTGCATCTGCGAGACGTTCGTGCGGGTCACGGAGCGTTCCGCGCTCGCCGGTGCGCGCTGGCTCGGCCGGGCCGACCAGGAGGCCGCCGAGGAGGCGGCGTTCTCCGGCGCGCGGCTGGCGCTGGAGCGCATGGCGATCGACGGTCACGTCGTGATCGGCGCGCCCGAAGGCGCCGAGCAGCTCGGTGCCGGATCGGCGATCGGCGCGGGCGGGGAAGCCTACGACCTGGCGCTCGACCCGCTCGAGGGCCGGGCCGTCGTCGCGCGAGGGGGCACGAACGCGATCTCGATGATCGCCGCCGCCCCGCGCGGCTCGATGCCGTCGCTCCCGGATATGTACATGCGCAAGATGGCGGTCGGCCCCGTCGCGCGCGGCAAGATCGCGCTCACCAGCCCGGTCGGCGACAACGTGCGCTCGATCGCCGATGCGTTCGGCCGCATGGTGAACGACATCACGGCGATCGTGCTCGACCGGCCGCGTCACCACGACCTGATCGAGGAGATCCGCGCTTCCGGCGCCCGGATCAAGCTGATCCAGGACGGTGACGTGACTGCGTCGATCAGTGCTGCGGTGCGCGGAACGAACGATCATCTTGCGATCGGCATCGGCGGCACCCGACAGGCGGTGCTCGCCGCGGCGGCACTCCGCTGTCTCGGCGGCGAGCTGCAGGCCCAGCTGTGGCCGACGCGCCGTGACGAGATCGCCCAGGCGCACGAGCACGGGATCGACGACGTCAACCGCGTGTTTACGATCGACGACCTCGCACCCCAGGAGGTGATCGTGGTTGCCACGGGCGTCTCGAACGGCGACCTGCTGCGCGGCGTGCGGTTCCTTGCCGACTCGGCGCGCACCCATACGCTCGTCATGTGCACCCGCTGCAACTGGGTGCGGTTCGTCGACGGCATCCACTTCTTCGCGCGCGAACGGCGCGAGCAGGTCCGTCTTAGTTAACGCCAGCGCTCGGCCCGGTACGCCAGGCCTCACCCAGTCGGTTCCATGACGTGGACAGCACGGCCTCAGCTAGCCTCAGGTCATGCCAAGTAAAGAAGAGGTCGTCGAGGCGCTTCGCCAGGTCGAGGATCCTGAGCTCGGGATGGATATCGTCGAGCTCGGCCTCTACTACGACGCGGAGATCGACGGCAACGACGTCAAGGTCACGTACTCGCTCACGTCGATGGGTTGCCCGGCCGGTCAGATGATCCAGGAGGACATCGACCGCGTGCTCTCCGAGATCCCCGGTGTCGGGAGCGTCTCGAGCGAATTGACGTTCGAGCCGCCGTGGACGCCGGAAAAGATGTCCGAGGATGCGAAGTTCATCCTCGGCTTCGGCTAGCCGCCCGAGGCTAGCCGGGAATCCGCAGCACGATCTTGCCGAGCTGCTCGCCGGCCTCCAGCCGCTCGTGCGCGGAGCGCGCCTCGGCGAGCGGGAACACTCGATCGATCAGCGGGCGCAGGCGGCCCGCGGCGATCAGGTCGCAGACCCCCTGGAAGTCCTCTGGGGTGCCCATCGTCGAGCCGAGGATCGACAGCTGCTTCCACCAGACGCGGTGCAACGCGGCCGGTGGATTCGGCCCGGTCGTCGCGCCGCAGACGACGATCCGCCCCTCGGGCCGCGCTGCATCGAGCGTGCGCTTCCACGTCGCCTCGCCGACGTCGTCCACGACCACGTGCGCGCCTCCGCCGGTGACCTCCTTGACAGTGGCGACGACGTCGCCGGTCACGTGGTTGACCGTCACGTCGGCGCCGAGCTCGCTTGCGCGGGCCAGCTTCTCGTCGCTCGACGACGTCGCGACGACGTGCGCTCCGAGTGCCTTGGCGATCGCCAGCGCCGCGCCTGCGACGCCGCCGCCGATGCCCCAGACGAGCACCCACTCGCCCGCCTGCAGCCGCGCTCGGGAGACGAGCATGCGATAGGCCGTCTCGAAGGTGAGTGGGAATGCCGCCGCCTCCTCGAAGGAGAGATCGCCGGGGATGGGGTGGACGTAGGCGCGCGGAAGCGCGATCAGCTCGGCGTTCGTGCCGTCCATCGTCTCCCCGACGATGTGCATCTTCCCGCTCGCGTCGTAGATGCCCGGGTTGATCACGACCCGCTCGCCCGTGTCGGCGATCACGCCGGCTCCGTCGGCGCCGAGGATTCGAGGCTTGGGCACCGACGGGAGGCCCTTGCGGATCCAGACATCGAGGTGATTGAGCGCGGCAGCGCGCAGCTCGACCAGCACCTCACCGTCGCGGGGCTCGGGATCGGGGACGTCTTCGTAGCGGAGTACCTCCGGGCCGCCGTCCTCGTGGATGCGAATTGCCTTCATCAGGGCACAATCCTCGCATGACGGCCGACGACGTCCGCCGGTTGGGTGAAGAGCTGGGCTTCGACGCGTTGGGTGTGACTCGGGCCGAGGCGTACGACGGTACGGAGCGTGACATTCTCGACCGGCGCGAGCGCGGCCTGTTCGCCGGGATGAAATTCACGATGGCGCGGCCCGAGCAGTCCTGCCATCCGGAGACGCTGCTGCCGGGCGCCTGCAGCGTCGTCTCGGCCGCGATCTGTTACTGGGAGCCCGAGGCGCCGCTCGAACCAGGTGAGGGGCGGCTTGCCCGCTACACGTGGGGCGACGCGTACGCCCGCCTCCGCGAACAGCTCGACATGCTCGGCCGCCGGCTGGGCGGGGCCTACCGGGTGCTCGTCGATGCGAACCAGCACGTCGACCGTGAGGCGGCGGCACGCAGCGGCGTCGGCTTCTACGGCAAGAACACGATGCTGATCACGCAGCATCACGGATCGTGGGTCGTGATCGGGACACTCGTCACCGATGTCGAGCTCGAGCTGACGCCGCCGCTCGATGCCGACTGCGGCAGCTGCCGGCTGTGCGTGGACGCGTGCCCGACCGGGGCGCTCGACGAGCCCGGGACGCTGGATGCGACCAGGTGCCTCTCGTACTGGACGCAGGCGCCGGCGGCAATCCCCGAGCCGTACCGCGCGGCACTCGGCGCGCAGGTGTACGGCTGCGACATCTGCCAGGACGTGTGCCCGTGGAACCGCGGGGCGCAGAAGCGACGGGCAGGCCGCGTCGAACACGCCGAGGGTCATGTCGATCTGGTCGGCTGGCTCGAGGCAGACGGCCGTGCACTGGTCACCGGGTTCGACCGGCTCTACGTGCCGCGCAACGACGAACGGTGGCTGCGCCGGAACGCGCTCGTCGCGCTCGGCAACGTCGGCGGCGCCGAGCACGAGCCGCTGCTCGAACGCTTTGCAGCCGACGCCGACGAACTGGTCGCCGAGCACGCCGCCTGGGCGCTCGAACGCGTGCGCTCTCGCCTCTCGTAAACAGCTAGAGCTTCGCGCGGGCCGGGCGCAGCTCGTTCGCGAGCTCGCGGGCGCGATGCGCGACGCGGGCACGCAGCTCCGGCGGCTCGAGCACGATCGCCTCGCCGCGGTAGGAGACGACCTCGCCGACGAGCCACTCGGGGCTCCCGACCGCCTTCTCGGCGAGCGCCGCGCCGTCGACGAGCGGGCGGGCTCCCTTCTCGACCTCCCAGCGCGCCACCGTCGGCGAGTACCAGATCCGGGCCGTCGTGGCCGAGTGCAGCTCGGACGGGTCGAAGCCGGAGCGCGGCTCGAACGACTTGCGCAGCACCTTCGCCTTGCGCATCCGGTCGAGCCGGTAGGAGCGTGGCTGGTCGCGGTCGGTGTCCCACGTGTGGACGTACCAGTGCGGCAGCCGGCGCTCGATCGAGTACGGCTCGACCGTGCGTGTCGCGACCTCCTGCTCCTCGGGCTTCAGGTACTCGATCTCGACCAGCTTGTGGCCGTTGATCGCCTGGGTGAGCTTGTCGACCAGGCCTTCCTCCTCGCCGATGTGCGGCGCGGGGGTCTGCGTGAGCTCGAACGCCCCGAATGTCTCCTCGAGCTTTGCGCGCACGCGGTCGAGCGGCGAATGGGTGCCGGCGGCGACCATCGGCCCGACGAACTCGAGCGCCAGGCGGATCGCGCGCGCCTCGAGCGGGGTGAGGCGGGGCGGACGGCGGAACGTGTCGCCGAAGAGCTCCTTGTCGACGTGCACCTCGTCGTCTCGAAGTTCGGCGTAGACGGCGTAGCAGCCGCCGCCGAAGTTGACGAGATTGAGCAGCGAGAGGTGCTCCTCGAGCAACTCGGCGGGGATCGAGAAGCGGTCGACGAGCTCCTGGGCCGGTATGACGCCTTCGCGTTCGTCGCCGCAGGCCGAGAGCAGGTACGCGAGCAGCGACTGGAGCACGCCGAAGCGCTCCGGCGCAACCGGGCCGGCGCTGCGGTCGGGGACGCCGTCGACGATGCCTTCTGCGGCGAAGCCGGCCGGGACCGGCGGGACGCCCTCGTGCGCGTGACGGGCGGCGCGGGCTCCCTCGACGACGAGCCGGCGGAGCTCGGATGGCTCGAGCGGGATCGCGCGGCCGTCCTGGCGCAGGATCCAGCGGGCGAGCAGGTTCGGCGAGGCGTACTGCGTCGTGAAGACGTGATCGTCGACCTGGTTCCGCTCGCCCGCGTAGGCCCGCTCGACCCACCAGGCCGTATCGGGGGCGACGTCGATCTTCGCGACGCCTGCGATCTCGCCGAACTGCCAGTCGGCGCGACCGCGATAGTTTTCGACGCTGAACTCCGCCGGCAGCCGGAAGTCGCGCTCGCGGCGGGTCGCAAACCGAATGTCGGAGCGGATCCGCGAGACGCGGAACGTGCGGATGTCGTTGCGTTCGATGTCGTGCCCGATCACGTACCAGGAGCCGTTCTCCGGCAGCAGGGCGTACGGGTTGAGCGTGCGCTCCTCTTCCTCGTCCCGGTAGATCGACCAGTAGCGGAACTTGATCGTCCGCTGTTTCGAGATCGCGCCTTCGAGCTTGCCGAGCCGTCCCTGAAGCTCCGGCGTGTAGTCGGGATCGCGCACCTCGACCCGTCCGGCGGTGTCGGTCGGGGATGCGGCGAGCGCCCCGGCAGAACGCCCGAGCGCGAGGTTCTGGAGCGCGAGCCGCAGCGGCTCGGCATAGGCAAACCGGCCTTCGAGCAGGTAGAAGCAGGTTTGGAGCGCCGCGAGCTCGTCGTCGTCGAGCTCGAGCTCGGGCAGGAAGTAGCGCTCGGCCCGGAGGGTGTAGAGCTCCTCGCCGGTGAACTCGTCGCGATGGCTGTCGAGTGGCACGCCCAGCGCGACGAGCTCGGCGCGGTCGGAGTAGAAGCGGCGGGCGAATGCCTCGTCGCTCATCTCCTGGTAGCCCTCGACGTTCGACTTGATGTCCCGCGCCGTGAGGGGGCGGCGCTCCGCCATGAGGAACGCCACCAGTGAGAGCTGGCGGATCAGCTTGTCGGTGTCGTGGCTCACCAGACGCCGGAGCCTAGCGCAGTGCAACCGGTCGCAGCGCCGCGCGCCGCGAGGTTACGCAGCAGCCTTCGACCGCTCGAGATGCTGGTGCGACGGGCAGTAGTCGCGTTCGGGCAGGGGGGTGCGCTGGCAGGCCTTCCCTTTGCGGGTGGTCGCACGGCAACGGGCAACCCCTCCGTCGAACGCGCCGGCCTCGATCTGCTCCTCGACGAAGCCGACCGCGGCATCGACGCCCTTCGTCACCGACCAGGCGACTTGCGCCTGCACGGTGATCGGGAAATAGCGGCGGATATCGGCGAAGAGGGCGCGATCGGGCTTCGCAAAGTAGTGCGGATCGGCGGCGAGGCGCTCCATCGTGCCTTCGCATGCCGCAAGCACTTCTCGGCGGTACTCGAGGTGGGTCTCGTTGTCGACGTACGGGTCGATCAGATCCTTGATCGAGCGATAGATCGCTCGCGAGTACTGATACATGCAGTGTTGAATGTGCAGGATCCGGTCGTCCATCTGCCGTCGTCGTTCCCCTTCGATCGTAGCTGAAACGCCATGGTAGAAGCCGTAAAAGTGCTCTCGGCGTGTGCGTCCCAGGGCAGAGCCTACCTGCTCGGAGGCCGTGTCACAAATGTTGTCACTTCAGACAATGAAATCAACGGCTGATTTGCCGTGAATATGCACCGCCGAATCCCGCCTGGCGTGCGGTGGAGACGCCTGCGTCCGCGTCGCTCTGCGCGGCGTAGATGCCGCTGAAGACCACGAGATAGCCGGGCTGCAAGCTCGCGTAGAGGCTCGAGTCGAGGATGCCGACCTGGCGGAGGCTCGAGGCGGTCGCGAGGTGGGCGGCGGTGAGGGCGCTTGGCCTGCCGTTGGTCTTCGGGTACGAGACCAGCACGATCGTCCAGCCGTTCTCGTTCCGCGGCCACGCGACGAGCTTCGACGCCGTTTTCTTCCGAGGCGGGGCCGCGGTCGTACTTGCGGATCGCTTCGGCACCGGCCGCGGAGCGGTGACCGGTACCGGCTCGCCGAGCGCGACGACGGTTTTCTGCGAGTGGCCATCGCCTGCGGTGAGCGCGATCGCCGCGGCTGTGCCGGCAACGGCCACGAGCAAGGTGGCCAGTGTGACCCAGATCCAGTCGCCCGGATACCAGCCGAAGCGGCGCAGCCAGCGGCGGCGGAGCGCCGGCAACGTCCCGACGACGTCCGGGAGCTTCAACCCACACTCGAGGCAGTACCGCTGATCGGGCTCGCGCGCGGCGCCGCAGCGGGGGCACGTTCCTTCGGCTGCGGCGACCGCCGATTCGCGTTCCGCGGATCGGGCCCCGGTGCTCAAGGCGCGACGGTCAAGCGTCGGGCGCGGGCTCGATCACCGTCGCGTCCGCGGCGGGATCGGCCGGCCGTTCTGAGAGGTCGCGTCCGCAGTTGGGGCAGAAGTGCGAGCCGCGCAGGAGCGGCGCGCCGCATTCGCAGCGCAACGCCCGCCCGCGCAGGCTCAGGAGCTCCTGGATCTCGGCGAGGCGAGCGTCGATGCCGACGATCGTCGCCGCGCGCTCCGCGAGCAGATCGTCTCGGAAGCTGCCTCTCCGATACATCTCGACGAGCAGGCCGCCGAGATCTCTCAGCTCGTCTGCCCGAGCGCGAACGAGCGCACGGCGCTCACGCCGCAGGACGCCCGCATGGGGGTGACGAGGCGCAATCCCGTCGATCGCCGGCTCGTCAGGCGGGTCAGAGCGCCGGCGAAGCAGCGGCGACATCGCTGGCGAGTTTACCGAGAAGCCCGCGCCGAACAACCATCCCCTTTACCCTTCCCTCGTGGACCGGCGCAGCCTCGCTCGGAGAGGCGCTCCCGCAGCGTGGGGCGTCCTGACGATCCTTCTTCTGGTGCTGTGGGGGATCCCCACCAAGCACGACCTGCTCTTTCTGTGGCTCGGGCTCGGGATGGCGGCGTTCACGTTCGAGGCGTCGCGCGTCGTACGCGACTGGCTCCCGCTCGTTGGGGTGATCTTCGTCTACGACCTTCTTCGCGGCGTTGCAGACGGACTGCTGCTCCCGGCCCGCGAGACCCCGCAGATCCGCGCCGAGGCTGCGCTCTTCGGCCGGCCGGTTCCCACGGTGTGGTTGCAAGAGCACTTCTGGCACGGTCCGAACCATCTGCACTGGTGGGACTACGCCGCGTGGTTTCTTCATCTGACCCACTTCTTCGCCACGTTCATCGCGGCGGCCCTGATCTGGGTGTTCGCCCGCGAGAAGTTCTCGCGCTACGCCACGATGATCTGCGTTCTCTCCCTGACCGGGTTTGCGACCTACGTGCTCTATCCGGCTGTCCCGCCGTGGATGGCAGCGCAGCAGGGCAATCTGGGTCAGTCGAACCGGATGATCGGGATCATCTGGACGCACGTTCCGCTGGCCGACGGTGGGGCGGTGTTCGAACACGGAACCGGCTACGCCAACGACGTCGCCGCGATGCCGTCGCTGCACGCCGCCTTCGCACTGCTGCTCTCTCTCTACCTCTGGCAGTTCACCCCGCGCTGGCTTCGGCCCGTGCTGGTGCTGTATCCGCTCGCGATGGCGCTCGCACTCGTGTACGCCGGCGAGCACTACGCCGTCGACTGCATCGCGGGATGGTGCTACGCCGTGGTGGCGTTCGTCGGCGTCAACTACGTCTTTGCGCGTCGCGCTGCGCGGGTGCCCGCCCGCGAGCCGGTGCTCGCCGACTGATGGACGCATTCATCGTCGATGCGGTCCGTTCTCCGATCGGTCGCCGGAACGGCGCCCTATCGGTCGTACGCGGTGACGACCTCGCCGCGCAGGTGCTGAACGGCCTGATCGCACCGCACGGTCTCGACGCGATCGAGATCGAGGACGTGCAGATGGGCTGCGTCACGCAGATCGGCGAGCAGGGGTGGAACGTGGGGCGGATGGCCGTGCTCGCCGCCGGGTGGCCGGTCGAGGTCTGCGGCACAACCGTCGATCGGCAGTGCGGGTCGTCGATGCAGACGAACTTCAACGCGGCGGCGGCGGTGATGGCCGGCCAGCTCGATCTCGTCGTCTCTGCTGGGCTCGAGTCGATGTCGCGCGTCCCGATGGGCTCGAACGGCGGCTCGGTCTCGGAGCGAGTCACCGACCGCTTCGACATCGTCATGCAGGGCACGTCGGCAGAGCTGCTGGCAGCCGAGTGGGAGCTGTCGCGCGAGTCGCTCGACGCCTTTTCGTACGAGTCGCACCGCCGGGCGCTGGCGGCATCGGATGCCGGCAGGTTCGAGCGGGAGATCGTGCCGGTGGCGCTGCCGGACGGAGGGCTCTTCGCAGTCGACGAGGCGCCGCGGCGGGAGACGTCGCCGGAGGCGCTTGCGGCGCTCCGGCCCGCGTTCGACCCGGCCGGTGTCGTCACGGCCGGCAACTCGTCGCAGATCGTCGACGGCGCGGCCGCGGTGCTGATCGCGAGCGAGGGCGCCGTGGAGCGGCTCGGCTTGCGCCCGCGCGCCCGCTTCGTCTCGTTCGGGCTTGCCGGGGTCGACCCGACGCGGATGCTGCACGGCAACCCGCCGGCGATGCGCAAGGCGCTCGCGAAGGCGGGCCTGACGCTCGCCGACATGAGCGTGATCGAGATCAACGAGGCGTTTGCGTCGGTCGTCCTCCAGACCGTGCACGACCTCGATCTGGGCGACAGGATGGACGACGTGAACCCCAACGGCGGCGGCATCTCACTCGGGCACCCGCTGGGCGCGACGGGCGCACGCATCACCGCGACGCTCCTGAACGAGCTCGACAGGCGAGACGCGCGCTTCGGCATCGCGTCGATGTGCGTGGGCTTCGGCATGGCGATCGCCGGGATCGTCGAACGCGTTTAGTCTTCCGCCCGTGGCACGTGAGATTCACACGGTCGGAGTCGTCGGGCTCGGCGCGATGGGCTCGGGAATCGCGCAGCTGGCGCTCGAGGCGGGCTTCGACACGATCGGGCGGGAAGTGGAGATCGGACGCGCCGAGGCTGCACGCGACCGGATCGCGCACTTCCTGACACGCAAGGTCGAAAAGGGAACGCTCGAGCAGAGCGCGCATGACGATGCGGTGGCCCGGTTGCGGTTGACGGCAGACGTCGCCGACCTCGCCGGATGCGACATCGTGATCGAGGCGGCATTCGAGGATCTCGCCGTCAAGCACGCGCTCTTCCGCGAGCTTGAGGCCGCCGTCGGCGAAGACACGATCCTGGCGACGAACACCTCGGCGCTGTCGGTGACCGCGATCGCTTCTGCGTTGCGGCACCCGGAGCGCGTCTGCGGTATGCACTTCTTCAACCCGGCGCCGCTGATGCCGCTTGTCGAGATCGTGCGGGCCGAGCGCACCGCCGAAGACGTTTTCGAGGCCGCGTTTGCGCTCGGCTCCAAGCTCGGCAAGACGCCGATCCGCTGCACCGACACGCCGGGGTTCGTCGTCAATCGCGTCCTGATCCCGCTGCTCAACGACTGCGTGCGCGTGCTCGACGAGACCGGCGTCACTCCCGAGGATCTCGACGCCGGCATGAAGTACGGCGCCGGCTGGCCGATGGGGCCGTGCGCCCTGCTCGACCTCGTCGGCGCCGACGTGCACGTGCACGCGAGCGAGGCGCTGTACGAGAAGCTGCGCGAGCCGCGCATGGCTCCGCCGGCGCGGCTCGTCCGGATGCTGCAGGCCGGCAAGCTCGGCCGCAAGACCGGCGAGGGCTTCTACACGTACTGACGGGTGGGTCGCCTGCGTCCAGGCTCGCCAGACACCGCAGTGTCCATCCGAAGCGCGCCGTAGCGTGCCGGCATGGCGATGTGTCAGGTCTGCAGGCGTGGCCTTCTGGCGGGCGAGCGGTTTCGCACCTGGCGCGGCGAGCGCCGCGACCAGACGGTCTGCGCGGTCTGTGAGCCGCTGGCGCGCGAGGCGGGGTGGGTGCGCGTCGTCGACGGCTACGAGCAGGTGCGCGTGACTGGGCTCACGCAGACCGTGAAGCGCGTGGCCTGAGGGGCACGCGGCGCATTTCGACACCGAGCTTCCGCGCTGCGAACGAGATCGAGCCGCCCTGGACGACGACCGACGCGAGCACGACGACGAACACCAGCTCGTAGATCCGCTCGCCGTGGGGCACGTGGGCGCCGAGCGCGAACGCGGCGAGCAGGATCGGCACCGCCCCTTTCAGGCCGCCCCACATCACGAACAGCCGCTCGCCGCGACGGAGCCGCACCGGCCCGAGCAACGGGGCCAGCGCCGCCGGGCGCGCGACGAGCGCGAGAAAGGCCGCAATCGCGAGCCCCTCGGCCCAGCGGGCGACGCCGATGTTCGAGAGGTCGATCGTCAGTCCGAGCGCGACGAACACGACCACCTCTGCGAGCGTCGCCAAGGCCTCCTGAAACACCTCGATCTCCTCCTTGAACGGCGCGCGCACGTCGCCGACGATCAGCCCGGCGACGAACACGGCGAGGAAGCCCGAGCCGTGCGCGACGGTCGCCGCCCCGTAGACGATCCCGGCGAGCGCGAGCGTGCGCACGCTGTAGAGGCCCGCCGAGGGAAGGCCGACCCGGCGGAGCAGGCCGGCCTCGAGCAGGCCGCCGACGATCCCGATCGCCAGGCCGATCGCCATCTGCTCGCTGAATACGCGTACGACGACCCAGAAGCTCGCGTCGGCGTGGGTCGCGAGCTCGATCATGCCGAGCATCAACGCGATTCCGACCGGGTCGTTGGCGCCCGACTCCCCTTCAAGGATCGTGCCGGTGCGCCCACCGATCTCGCGATCGCCGAGCACCGAGAACATCACCGCCGGGTCGGTGGGAGCGAGGGCGGCGCCGAGCAGTCCGGCCGTGATCCAGCCGAGCCCGAGCGCCCAGTGCCCGAACACCGACAGCAGCCCGGCGGTGGCAAAGGTGCCGAGGACGCCGAGCGACGCGATCGGAACCGCCGCCACCCGGAACCGGCGCAGGCCGATCGACGAGCCACCGTCGAAGAGGATCACGATCAGAGCCACCGTCGCGATCCGCTCGACCGTTCCGATCGAGACGACAAGCGACGGGACGAGATCCGAGATGACCGCTGCCACGACGAGGAAGAACGCGGCGGAGGGGATCAAGGACCGCGCGCTCAGCTTCGAGGTGAGCAGGGCCGCCGAAAGCCCGCCGGCGACGAGCAGGATCAGGCCTCCGAAATGCGTCACGTCATGCACGTCCGGAGACCCTAGAGTGTTGATCTCGCGAAAAGTCCTTACGTTTCGCTCATTCGCGGCATAATTCAGCCCGAAACACTGTCTTTGCCGATGCGCCGGCTCTCATTCACCCTGCTCTGCGGACTGCTCCTCGCCCCGGCGGCGCTGGCCGGCGTGCGCACGGCGGGCGACGGGGTACTCGAGCTGAAAGCGGTCAACGCGACCACGGTGACGATCGCCGGTAAGGGTGCGCTCTGGGGGCAGGTCGACCAGGGGCGGCTGTACGTGACCGACCCGATCGACAACGACGGCCTCGTGTACGTCAGCGGCGCCGACCAGGCCCCGCGCGCGATCGGCGACACGACCACGCTCTACATCGGCAAGAACATGCACTTCCGCGTCACGGGCGGGACGTACAGGCTGACGTTCTCGAGGAGCGTCGGCATCGATCTGACGGCGGTCGGCGTCGGCAAGGCATCCATGACCGGCGACCCGACAGCCGACAGCACGGGAACGTACGCGCTCGACGGCAAGTGGACGCCGGTGCCGCTGATTCGGAGCATCGTGCCGTTCGGCGTTCAGCCGCCCGCCACAGGCGCTCCCATCGGCACCGGCTCGTCGAACAGCGGGCCCTAACATGGCCACGCAAGCGCCGAACATCCTGGTGGTCGAGGACGAGAGCTCGATCGCCTCGTTCGTCTCGCTCTACCTGAAGAACGCGGGCTATGGCGTTCGCACCGCGTCGACCGGCACGGAGGCGCTCGCGCAGGTTTCCGCGCAGATGCCGGGCCTGATCGTCCTCGACCTGATGCTGCCCGACATCGACGGGATCGAAGTCTGCAAGCGCATCCGCCAGACGAGCGACGTGCCGATCCTGATGCTGACCGCCCGCGACGAGGACGTCGACAAGATCATCGGGCTCGAGGTCGGCGCCGACGACTACCTGACGAAGCCGTTCAACCCGCGTGAGCTCGTGGCGCGCGTCAAGTCGATCCTGCGCCGCTCGACCCCCGACCGGCGTGAGCTCGAAACCGAGCAGATCATCCACGGCGACCTGCACGTCGATGCCGGCCGCCGCGAGGTTCGGGTCGGCGAGGACGAGGTGCAGCTCGCGCCGAAGGAGTTCGACCTGCTCTGGGAGCTGCTCGACCACCGCGGGCTCGTGCTGACACGTGACCAGTTGCTCGAGCGCGTGTGGGGCTACACGTTCGCCGGCGACACGCGTACGGTCGACGTGCACGTGCGTCAGCTGCGCCGCAAGCTGGGCGATGCGTCGCCGATCGTCACGGTGTGGGGTGTCGGCTACAAGGTCTCGCCGGCGAAGGACGCACGCAAGATCACGACGAAGACGTAGTTTCTGACCATGACCAAGCTTGGCTCGCTCCGGGTCCGGTTGCCGCTGATCTTCCTGGCGGGGATCCTGCTCGCGGGGGTCGTCACCACCGTGATCGCGGTGCGGCTGTTTCAGAACTTCGCGCATGACCAGGCGTTGAGCGGGCTGACGCGCGAGGCGCACGGCATCGCGGCGCTCTACACCGCCGCCGTACCCATGAGCTACGGCAACAAGGATGACCGGTTGCCGCCGATCCTCGCCGCCGCGAACCTCGAGAAGGCGACGGGCGATTCGATCTACTTCGTCGGCCCGAACCCGTTCCCAGGTCAGATTGCGGGCTTGAAGCTGCTGCCGCTGAAGACGATCGACTGGCAGTCGGGCAAGTCGCTCACGTTCGAGTTCACCCCGCCCGGGAAGCATCGCGTCTATCTGGCGGTTGCAAACCCGGTCAACCTCGGCGACCAGCAGGCGATCGGGGCGATCGTCGTGGCCACCCCGAAGACGGACGTGAGCAACCGCGTGCTGGCGCTGATCGAGCGGCTGGCGGTCGCCGGCCTGCTCGGGCTGCTCGTCGCCGGGCTGCTCGCCGCGTATCTCGCCCGCCGCATCGTGCGCCCGGTGCTGCAGCTGTCGGATGCCGCCGACGAGGTTGCGGCGGGCCGCTATGTCGTCCGGGTGCCTCAGCGTGCTCCGGGTGAGCTCGGTCATCTAAGCGAGCGCTTCGGGCAGATGGCTGACCGGCTCGCGGAGGCGGAGACGATGGAGCGCAACTTCCTGATGTCGGTCTCGCACGAGCTGCGCACGCCGCTGACGGCCATTCGCGGCCATGTGTCGGCGCTGCTCGAAGGGGTCGTCGCCGACCCCGAGCTCCGGCAGGCCTCGCTCGAGACGGTGGAGGCCGAAGCCAGACGGCTCGAGCGGCTCGTTGGCGACATCCTCGACCTCGCGAAGCTCGACACCCACCGTTTCACGGTGATGAACGAGGAGGTCGACATGTCCGCGCTCCTCGACCAGGCGTTCGAGACGTATCGCGACGAGGCGCGGCGCCGCAGCATCGACTACCGCCGCGAGGTGCGCAGCAGCCCGGTGATCACGTCGGACGGCGACCGCGTGCTGCAGGTCGTCGGCAACCTGCTCTCGAACGCCTTCAAGGCGACGCCCGACGGTGGACGTATCTCGCTGGAGCTCGCGCAGAAGAACGGGTCCGTGCACGTGGCCGTCGAGGATTCCGGCCCGGGGATCCCGGCCGACGCGCGAGAGCGGCTGTTCCGCCCATTCGTCTCCGAATCGGGCAGCGGCACCGGCCTGGGACTCGCGATCGCCAAGGAGCTGTCAGCCGCACTCGGCGGCCACATCGCGCTCCGGTCAGAGGTCGGCCGCGGCTCGCGCTTCGAGCTCGTGCTCCCTGCGAGCGCTTAGAGTTCGTTTCATAATGACGCTCCGTCGATGGGGTGCGATCGGCGAGTGGCTCGCGCTCAGTTCGCGTCGAGCGAAACGATCCAGTCGTGCTTCGGAGCCTGGAAGAACTTGCGAGGGGGCTTCCCGTTCTCGCTCGTGTAGAGCTGGGTGTAGTTGGCGCGGTAGATGAAGAGCTCGCTGCTGTCGCGGCCCCAAACGAACTGCTCTCCCGGCCCGACCCGATTCAGGATCGCTCCCGTCGGGGAGACGGTGAGAATCTGGCCGCCGCTCGCGGTGATGCCGAGGGTCTTCGAGTCGGGCGCCCAGCCGTTCAGGTTCGTCGGGTTGACGCCAGCGACGACGTAGGTGCGCCCGGTGCTCTTGTCGACGATGCGCACCTGCTGGTGGTACTGGTCGAGTTCCTTGACGTGGGCCCAGTAGCGAAGGTCGTGCGAGATGTACGGCGCGTTGAACCCTCGTGCAGACGGAGTGCTCCAGAGCGTGACGATCTTGCCGGTCGCCGGAGTCAGCGTCCGCAAGAAGGCGCTGGCGATGCCTGTCCGACGTGACTCGCCGTAGACGAGCGACTTTCCGTCGGGCGTCCACCAGGACGGTGTGAAGACATGCTGCGCGTCGGTCGAGCCGACAAGAACGGTTGGTGCACTGCCGTCGATCGGGACGAGCTGCAGCTGGTTGCCCTTTGCTCCCGCTGAGCCGACTGTCAGCGAACGGGAGTCGGGCGACCAGACGAAGCTCAGCTGCGCGCAGCTCCGGCAGCTCGTGTTCGTCGGAACGAGCTGCCGCGGGTTCGACCCGTCGGCGCCTTCGACGTAGATGCCGGTTGGGTCTTCCCAGGCGATCGAGGCATCGTCTGGTGACCAGTGAGCCCAGGTTCCGAAGTGGGCCTTCGACAAGACACGCAGCACGTGGCCTGACCGATCAATCACCTCGAGGGCTGCGCCGACGGAGCCTGTCCGGGGCACGACGAACACCACGAGGTCGGTCGAATGCTTGGCGCCCGCCAGCGACCCCGACGCTGCGCCCGCCCCAACCGCGCACGCACCTGCAACGGCTACCACCATGCCGAGGGACCGAAGCTGCCTGGCGTCGACGCGCCTCATCAGCTCAGACATTAGGCCCGCAAGGGGCTGCGCGCAGCCCTTCGCGTAGAAGTCTTACTTTCTCAGGCCGACTCGCGCGAGGCGCCGTCACGGAACGGCACGACGTTCGACGGCTTCGCCTGCAGCGCCGCCTCGATCCGGTCGAGGCGTGCATTCAGCGAGCGCCAGCCCTCGGTCAGCAGGTCGA
>Ga0157369_10002498_pt1 | contig 22046 bp, 16 predicted proteins | sample C25metaG_FD_113461 | JGI IMG/M metagenome (GOLD analysis project Ga0157369, IMG submission 113461) | Corn rhizosphere microbial communities from Kellogg Biological Station, Michigan, USA - C2-5 metaG | ecosystem: Host-associated > Plants > Roots > Rhizosphere > Soil | place: USA: Michigan...
CCGTTCTTGATACCAGGCACGGGGACTGGACTGCCCGAACTTGCCACGCATTTCGCTGGCACGCTCGGTTGTCGCGGCAGTGCAACGTTGTACGTACAACGTTGCACCATGTTTATCCTTGTGGCGCAATGACTTGGCGATAGCGCCCAATGTGCGGCAATGCACCTGGATCCGGCCCGGGCCATGGCATGCCCTTTGCGTGTTTCATCCACACCCGTTGCGCACGACGGAGCATTCTCGCAACCTGCTGGCGCACGCCGGAATGTAGTGGACGCTTCAGGAGAGTGTCCGCGAACGCGCTGAGTTGCGACGGTTGCCGGTGCGTGGCGGCAGTCTGCGCAACTTTCGCAAGATAGCGCGCTTCGCGATGTTCAACTTGCGGGGCCAGAAACCAAGTCCAGCGAGTTCCTCCACCCAGTGCACTCGCCCGCGTAGCCCGGACTAGCATGTAATCACCCCAAACCATGCGCGCGTCGTGGGCGTCCCGGAGCCGTTCTCGCCTCTTGACCTCGCCTTCGCCATCGGCAGTGACCATGAGAACCCACCGGATCTTGCCGCGTGGCAGCGGAGCACCAATGAGATGCGCGCAGCATGCGTGCCGATGCTTGCGCCATTGTCGGGCCGAAGCACTGAGGTCCGTCTCGTACAGTTCGGAAAACTTCCGCACGAGATCATCCCATCGGGACTCGTCCACCTCCCCGCTGATCCACATGGGGTATGCGCCGACGTGCTTGGCTATTGTCCGTTGGGCTTCGGTTTGCGTCTCGTGAAGTCGGTTCATATGAGCAGCATCGTGTGCCGGCTGGGGATGGTGGTATTTGTATCATAAGCTATTGAAGCAATAACATGATGTTGTTCACAGATCAACATGCAAATGATGTTCCTGCGCGGAGGACCCACGATTGCGTGATTCAACCGGAAACCGCCGAGCTGCAAGACCGCTTTTACGTTGCCGCACAACGCAAACTCTTCATGAAGGACCTCCCTGTAACCACAGGTCTGTTGTAGTGCGCGGGCGCAGAACGACGCCCGGCAGCGCCACTCGCGACGAGGGCATGGAATTACTTGGCGCGGCACCGGCGGAGCTTGGCGGCCTCACCAATGTTTCTCCTTTTCCGGGTAGGCATTGGGAGGTCGCCAACCTCCACCACATCACACGGAACGCCACGGGGCGCATGCCCCCAGGAGGTCGCCAACCTCCAACCTTCGAATCGCCAGTTCGAAGGAAGTCGCTCATTAGCGCCCGCTGCCCTCAATAGGGCTCAACGGGTGCGAGGGAGGCAGTAGTGGGTAAACCCGGGTGCAGTCGCATCCGACCAAACCACTACTTCTATCCCATCCGAACTTGGTGTTGGGCGACCAGGGCACGGATCACCAGGTAACTGGATCGATCCTGCCGGAAAGGAAAGTGGGTGTGAGTCCCACCGGCGGGCTGCGAGAAATTGCAGAACGCCTGCCACACACGCAGGCCGTCAAAGCCAATCGAGAGATCGGCATCGGTGTCACGCGCGAAGTCGCGCGGGGGTCATCGGCCTACCATGTTGTGAACCGGGTTGCGCCGGGAAGCAGCATGGAGGGGCGGGAGCGTAAGCGTGTAACGGCACCTGGCCATGGTGCTGTGTGGAGTTCATCTAGCCGACTAGGGTAGTGACCTGCGATGGACCAAAGGCATGTCGACGTAACGGAGCCGCTATGGAGCATCGGGCCCGTGAAAACTGGAGACGCACCAGCGACGGTAGCGACATGATGACGAGGTCCTAGGCGAGATGAAATTGATCTCTCCGGAGAACTGGGCAAGCAGCAGCCGGGATCGGCACCTTGGCAGGTGTCGGTGCGCGCGTAACGAACGTGCAAAACCTCGGAAGCTGCGAGAGCGAACCGCAATCAGGCATTGAAGCGCGACCCCGAAAGGGCGCGTGAGTCAGACAAGCCCTGACGGCTCCGGGTGGCACCGGAGTAGCCGAAAGCGGGAGTCAGCGACGAAGTCGTTCTGGGCCGGAAGGCCCATGTGGTGAAGCGTGCCCTGACCGTCGGCTGGCGCCGGCGGTCAGGGATGCGTCCTGGGATGGCATCCCGGACCAAAGTAAGAGTACCCATTGGACACACGTCCATCGGGATCACAACGTAGGCAGCTCAGGCTGCACATCTCACAGGAGATACAACGACGGAAGTTACGATCGATGTACCAAACTGCTTGATGGCTCCACGAGGGCACAATGGACTGCCGGTCGGTGAAGGAAGTCCAGTGCATAGCCCCACGGACCCACGTAGCAGGGAACAAGCCCTGCCGATTGAGGCTGCTGCTCGAAGATTTTGACGATCAGCAGAAAGTGAAGTGTTCCCCAGGCATGTGCCTGGGGAACACGTTGAGACTTGCCTTCGCGTGCGAGCTGCTGCCGGCTTCACAGACGCCGGTCTTAGATTTGATGACGAAGTCGGCGTGGCACATGAGTCACGGGGCCAGCCAGCCGGTAGCGGCGATCACCGGACGTTTACGCGAATTTCCAGGACGTCCGCTATGCAGGCTGTGTTGCGTCGCGAAAGCGCAAACCGAGTCGCTGGCGTACGCCTATGAGGCCGCGAAAGATAGGATCGCGGCTTCAGGGCACTGTCAAGCGGGTTGAACTACCATCGGTAACGTCAGTGCGAAGTGTAGGCGGACCCGCAGATCCGTATATCAGTAGATGCAAGTAGCGTTTCTAATTCTTCTTGCTCTGCTCGCTATAAGCTTCCTAGCTGCCAGTAGCCCGCTGCCGGATAAGCGGACGCCGGCTCGAAACCGCCGCTATCGAACCCAGACTCACCGCCTGAGTGGCTACAAGAACCGTGTTGGGTCAGACGCACTACCATCAATGGGTGAAGTCAGGGGTACCCCGAGCAGTTCGTTGAGCGCGCCAGGCGCCCCGACCCAACATCGCAGACTGCAAGAGCGGCCCACCTGCCACCGGCCCTCAGAACGCGCCTGCGGGTGAAAGTCCCAACATGACGCGTTCTGCAACGACTCCGGCGACGCGACTCAGGCCGGCGGCGGCGCCAGTCACGGTCTCGCTCTCGGCGAGCCACGCCGCGACCGGCACGGCGACGATGCCAGCCACTGCCAAGTGCGCTAGGACGCTCGCCTGGTCGAACGAATCGGGCTGGTTCACAGTGATTTTCACCGCGCACTGCAGCGTACCGCTCATCTTCACACTGCCACCCAGATTCTCCAGCGGCATCGCTCGCGCGTTGAACGTGAGCGAACCAGTCGCGATCACGCTGCTTGGCATCTCAAAGCCGATCGACACCTGATTCCAGCCGTCGCCGATGCTGCCGGAGAGCCTGATGACACCTGGCGCCGACATCGACACCTGCACCGCGCTGAAGAGTTTGTGCACGGCCACGCGCGTCTGTGCACGCAGTTCACCGCAGGCCGCCTCCAGCAGGCCCACACCCATTGTGCGCGCGCTGCCCGAGTTCATCGCGTCGCGCAGCGTCTTTAATGGTTGATTCACGACGCACGCCATTCCGAACGATTCGCCCCATGAGGCGGTGAGCACGCCGCGCAGGGCGATCTCCACGCGAAGCTGGCCGTTGTCGAACAACAACTGCCAATCGCTGCCCGGCAGCACGAAAGCCACGGCAGGCAACCCCGAGACAACTGCAGGTGTGGTTTCGACAAGACGCGGCGTGTACGGGTCGAGCGTCACCATGGCGCCAAGCGGCGTCGCCAGTTGCGGTGTGTTTGCCAGCGTTACGAGCAGTGCGTGCGTCGGACCGTTAAACTCGACGCGCGAGTCTTGGTTCAGCGTCGCGCCCTGCACGAATTGGAAGGTCTGAATCGCACCCACCAGCTCGGGCGCAATGTACTGCTCGATGAAGCCCGGCATCGCGACGATGGGCCCGTCGCCGCCGTCGAGCCCGCCGCAAATCATTGGGATTCGCGCCAGCAGGTCAGCAACCTTCTGCTGATCGATTACGTGGTTCGGACAGAACCCGCCGTTGTCCAACAGGCCGACGGCCGCACTGAGTTCCCAGCCCATGGCGTTCTCCTTTCAGTGAGTGTGCAGGGCGACGACAAGGTGGCCTTTGCCGACGGCGACCGTTTTATCCGTTGCTGTCCGATGCTCAGCGCCATCGCCATGGCCGTCGACACTGTAGACAGTTGATCGGGCAAGTGCTTCCAGACGAAGCAGACTCAAAGCAGTTGTTGGACTCATCGAAGGCGACACCACTGATCCGGCTCAATAGTCGGCGCCCGGCGGCACCCACGTCTGGTTCACCGGCGCGAAGTCGCGGCGCACGATGCGGTCAATGGGCAGATTCACAAGCCGAATTCGCTCCTCATCATCGATGCCAACCTGCGCGCCTTGGTAGCCGAGGCCCCACTTCTCCCACATGCCGCCGCTTTGCAAGATCCATTCCCAGCGGTCAGCAAATAATGTCACGTCCTTCGCGATGCCGAGTGCCGGGAACGACGTGATGAAGTCGCGATGGTAGGGGTGAACGTTGGCTGTCGCCGTCCGAGTGAGGCGGAACACACCCCATTCTGGCGACGGCGGCCGCAGCCGGTCGTAGAGCGGTTGAATAATGCTGTACTGCTCGATCTCCAGCAGAGCACGGTTGCCCACAGAAATCGCCGCTGGATCCCCTGAGCCGATCAGTGTCAGAGCCTCAGCGTAGCTGCGCCGCGCTGAGCGAGTGAGGTCCCAAGCCGCGGCAAGCGCGATCGCCGCCACAGGATCGTCAATGAACGCCTCGTGCAACCACGCCAAGTCGTCAAAGATTGCCTTGCCGATCTCGACCATCGTCTGCGTGATGGGCGTCGGGTCCCCGAACGGCATGCCGGCTAGGTAATCGAGGCCGCCGAGTACCGCACCTCCGGCCATGCGCCCGAGGCCGGCCCACAGGAAGTGCACCGGACGAGCATTGAACGTGTCGCGGTAGTAGTCGTAGAGCTGGACGATCCGCGCGCGATTCGGCGCGAAGCCTAGCGCAGGCAACCAGGTTTCGCCCATGTCGCCGAATGCGCGCTGGTACGCACGTTCGCGATACTCGGGCTGCGTCAATGCCATGGTGAACCCCTCCCTTTCCTCGGCGCCCCGTGCTTCTTCGCTTACGAGTAGCGCCCGCACTTCATTTGTATCCGAAGCTTGCGCCGAACAGTCACTGCAGGATTGTCACCGGACCCAATCGCCCGCACGGGTCCACGAGAGCAACATGAAGCCTTAGCGGGTCTTCGGCCGCGGGCTGCTGCGACAAATAGAGGTCCGCGACGTCTTCCACGACAGGCCACTCCGCTTCCATAGAGTTCCCATTGCTGTCCATCACCGCATTCACTTGCCCGTCGCCCCACCGGTACCACACTGCAAGTCTGAACTGACCGACTGCCTTTGGAGAGGTGGTGGGTGGGCTATTAAGAGTTACTTGAAGCCGCACATACGGCGGTCCGTTATCGACCACCACGTAGGCAACGTCTCCCACGACCAGTGCTGGCGGGAGCGGCGCGTGCATTAGAGTTACGGGAGCAGAGCTCGCGCTCCATAGCCTGACCGCCGCCTTTTCCGCCTCGGCGTGCACCGGGCGAACGCCGCTCAACAATTGCTGAGTGTCGGCCGGCACGCATCGCTCGGCGGGCAGCCTCGCCTCGGCCCAGAAGACATACCGGACGTACGGCTGCAGCGGATCTCCCTCAATCGCTCCCTCAAACCACTCACGCTTCTGCGCTTGCAACCGCTCGAACTTATACGTCAGTGGCAGTACGCCATCCTCGCTTGACGCGGCGCCAAACTGCTGGATGGGGGCATACATTGGATGGGCGACCGGGCCACTACTGCAACGAACGCGGAACATCGGGGTTTCGGTTCCTGCCCCGCCTTCGGGGAAAAGCCCAGACTCGTCGCGCTTGAGCTCTACAAGGTCAAACCCGTCGGCAATGACTGTCAGCTTCGGCTTGCCCACGGGATCGACGTCGCCGACCAGCATGGGCGGAGGCGGGCGGCGACTGCTCGGCACGGCAATTGGCACAACAGTGCACAACCCGAACGGCGGCTCCGCACCATCGGGACCGAGCGTAACGACGCGCAACACCTGCACCGTCTCTAAGGTGCGTGGCAGGGCCAGCGTGTAGCGCACCTTGCCGTCCGCTGCTGCCGTCAGGGGATCGCGCGTTACGCGCTGGAACATGGATCTGTCGTGGTGCTCTGCTTGGGCGCACAAGTAAGCGCCGCGCGCGCCGCGCGAGCCTGATGGGATGTTCTGCATCACCGCTCGCTCATCTCCGATGTAGACAAGATGTTTTGATCCCGTCGGCGCCGTCCATACGAGGTCGACCGTCACGTCGGGTGACGGACTCGGCCGTGTTGTCCACAACAAACCAAGCCCCGTCTTAGGCGCCGTCGGCGGACGCGGGTCGGTCACCCTCACACTGACCGTGGCCTGCAGGGAGTCGACCCCATTGATGTCCACGAACTTGCCGCCAAGAACGAACAGCGCAACGCTGCATGGCTTCAACGGCGGGAGATCGATCTCTACAACAGGAGAATTGCGGTCGGCGGTTCTGGCAATTGAAGGCAGTAAGTTGGCACTGCCATCTTCAAATAGTTCCTCGGCCCCTTGCAGCTGGAGTCTTAGTTCCGTGATTGAATTTGCGCCGCGTGGCAGGGCGCTTAGCGCCGGGACAGCGAGCTCGTCCGAATCCGGCTTATTGTTCGTCGACGCGTCGAAGCGCAGCTTCAGCACGAGCTTGCCCGGCGATTCAGCAACGGCCGATGCTGGGGCGGCAAGTTTCAGGCTGTAGGCAAGAACCGGTGCCGGCGGGCGTGGCCTGTCCGGGCTGGAGCTGTCAAACTGCACCGATGGACCGAACCTACCGAAGCAGTCCGCGGCAGATGCGCGGAACAACGCCGGACCGGTTGCCGGAATCTGTTGATCGGAAAGGAGCGCGGCGCGCTTGTTCGGCTTGTACTTGATACTTAACTCCGCGAGACGCGTTGCGGCTTCGGACTCCCGCCCAAGCAGCATTGGCTTCAGCTGATGCAGCCTGCGTTCCTCCACATCCGGGGTGTCGTCAACATCGGAGCCTGACCGAAGATTCCATGCGCCATCCGCACCCTGCCGCTCCAGCAAGGCGAGGAAAGAGACCGGCACATTCTCGAACGCGAAGACGGCCGAGTATGAATCGCTTGGCTCGTTTTCACTCGGGAGCGACCACTGCCGCCGCAACACCTGCGGCGAGGGCAAAGCTGGCGGGTCATAGGGAGCAACCGGCGCCGTGTAGGTAACCAAGGATGCGACGAGAAACCCGCGCGTCTTCGCCAAAGCCTTGATGCGCGCCAGATCGGCGCCTGGGTCGGTGGCCAGTTCAAAGGCGGAAAGAGCATCGAGGATCTGGTTTTCCAGAACTACTGCCACCGCTGGCGTTTGCGCCATCAACTGCTGCTTTAGTGCTCCGACTTCCGCCTCCGGTGCGTTGTTCGGATCCAGCACGACAATGGCGGCGATAGCCAACAACTCATCGGGCTCTAGCTGCAACTCTTCCGGCGACCAGTACGTCGCATAGCCGAAGTGCCTAGCGCACCCGTAATCAGCCATGCCTAGCTGAAGGAATGCAAGTGGGTTGTAGATTGCTTGTTGCTGATTGCCAAGTGGCGTCGAATACTCCGCGGTCCAAGGCGCAGCGTCGGCGCTGCTGACCATCTTCCGAACCGCCGCGGGTAGATGAGGCGCAAGCGACAGCACTTTTGCAACGCGATCGCACTCCTCGTCTTGCTCACGACCGGGTGTCGGCGCGAGCCTCTCAAATACCGACTGCTCACGTGGCCCCCAGGCCACTGGCGCTGCGCGCCCTACGCGCCACCTCTTGGCCTTTGCCAGATCTGAGCCGATGTACCAGGCGTAATTCGCCGGCGGCTCTTCCCGTACGGTGAGCGCCATCGCCGCAATGCCGCGGCCGAGAGCGCCGTGCCATAAATCACGGCCCGGCGCGAACAAAGCGTCAGCCGGCGCCCAACTGGCCGAACCTTCCATGCGGATCGAATGCCACGCGGGAAGCGAGTACGTCCACGGTCCACGGTGCCGTGAGGCGAGCTCCCGGCTGTGGCTATCGAGCATGCTCAGCCGCTTCAAGGTTCCGCCGACCGGATTGAAGGTCAGACGCACGGGTGTCTCGCCATCCTGCCACTTGAGCGAACTGATGAAGTCCCGCTCCTGGTTTGCGGCGCGTCGCACGGGAACGACTCCCTCGCCCCGCACAACGCGGCCTTTCACCCGCAGAACGACGAAAGGCGTAATTGGGAACGACGCGTTATTTCCGGCGAAGATCCTGAGATGGATGCCTGGCCTTAGCGTCCTGTCGACACCGACCTCGTAGGAAAGCGCACCCAAAACACCTGGAGGGGCGATATACGGATTCATTGCGCAACCTCCGCGAAGCTCGGCAACACATTGAGTGCCACGATTTGCTCAAGGTTTTTGGCCGGCCCGATCGCTTTCGCGCGAAAAACGAGGGCTGGCAAGATACGCCTAGTGAGTGATTGCCCGAGTCCGAACCCGTGCGGGCCGCTAGTTTCGAAGGATTTGTTTAGTGCGCCGGTTGCCGGGCCTTGCGGGAATTCCATAAACTGAAGCCGCCGCAGCGATAGCGCTGGTCGAGTAGCGAAATCCCAGGTCCTGACCGTGATCGGCTGCGTTGCGATGAAAAGCAAGCGGCAGCCAGCGCGATCCCGGCGCGCCAGGACAAGCGCGCCCGATTGACTGTATCGTCCCATCAGCAGATCGACGCGTTGGTCGATCGCTACCCTGCCTGACCGCTCGAGCGGTTCCGGCGACTCGATCATTACTCCGACGAGGCGGTAGGCCTCGTCGTCTGCGGCCGGCACCCACATCCAGCTCAACCGTGGGTCCTCGCAAGCAGGCCAGCCGTCCGCGCCAAGTGCGAGTGTCGCCTGCTCGAACGCGCGATCATCATCGAGCGCGGGTGCTCCTCGCAGGCCATTGACCTTCGCTTCGCTCACACGGAGGTCACCACGAAGGTATGGCCGTTGCAAAGTCCCCTTGCCGGTCAACACGTCGGAAAGCATTTTTTCCGGGTCGGGCCACCGCGAAGTCCTGAAAGTAACACCGCGCAAGCGCCCGGCCTCATCGCTCCCCTCCATCGCGGCGACATAGAGCTCGTACCAGGCGCTTGGCTCAAGCGCCCCGCTCGACGTCCCGGTTCTTCCTGGCTTGGGCTGTAGACATGGGGAGGCATCCACCGCTGCGACGAATCGCTTCTGGGCGTCTGACAGCACGCTGGTGTTCGCGAGGGGCGCGTAGACCATGTCCAGGAACACCGGCTTGTCATAGGCCTGTCCGGGGCGGTCCACGCGCCGAACGGCCAGCTTCAGATCGAATCCGTACGCTTTCGCCAGCGCAACGACATGGTCCTGTGTGAAATGCGCGGATAGCGGATCGTTATAGAACCGAAAGAGTTCGCTCTGCGCAGGCGTGTAGTCACCAAAGTAACGTTCGATCAGCTTGGCATCGAAGTAGTCCGTGCGGGTGTGCATCAGCAGCGCTTTAGTAGCGGCGTAGGTTAGAGGGTTCGCCGTGACTTCCTGAGCCCAATTGGGGAGTGCCACGTTATTCGCCGGCAACGCCGCCTTCTTGACGGTGCGGAAGAAGAAGTGCCTGATGCGGCTGCCATCCTTCTGTGCAATTACTGGGCGACTCCCGTCGGCCTGCTGGGCGTGGACTTCGCCGTGCCACGCGAGGCTGATGTCCAGACGATACAGCCTTCCTGGATCTAGGATCGTTCGCCGATACTCTCCCTCCCACTTGTCCTGCGCTTGCAGAACTTGTGCAGCTTGGCTCGCGAGCGCAGTCGCCTTTGCCGCGGTCGCTGCGTTGATGGACGCTGCATACTCGTCCGCGGCCCTGGTAATACCTCCCACGGCGACGATGCCGATCGCGCCGGACGCAAGTTGTCGACCACCAAGGACGGGTACGGGGCGACGGATATGGATAGACCGTACGAAGGTTCCCTTCTGCGTCGGCTCTGCCAAGGCAAAGAACATGGGCTCTCCGGCCGGCCCCTTCACTCTGGCTGAGTCGCCGAAGTGGATCGTCCATGACATTCGGAACTCGTCACTCCAGACTTCTACAGACGGCGCCTCGCGTGGCAGCAGAAGGAGTAGCTGCGCATCGCGGACACTTTCATCGAGAGTGAGGTCTACGATTTGGCTCGGATATCGCGGGTCAGACGCGTCGGTTGTCAGGTTAGGCGGCCAATAGTGTCCGCTGAACTCATGCTCCACCGACTGTGGCGGATTGAAGTGCACCATTCTTGCCGAGTCCCACATCTCCACTGCCGCCGGCGCGAGGCGATAAGGCGGCGGCAATGGCGCACTGATATCCAGCGCGAGAGTCGTTCCGTTGCCGGTGGCATAGTGGCGTGCATTGCCTTGCACAAGACTCTGCGCGCTGTTCGCACTCACGAACTCAGAGGGCACGCGGGTCCCGAGTGGCGCAAACCATGCGCGCGCACCGACGGCCCATTCCGAGCTCGGACTTACGCGGATCTCGCAGAAGTCGGCCGCAGCCTGCAACGGATCTGTGTCAAGTGATTTGCCACCGTCCGCGACTCGGCTAACCCACAATGCGTTGCCATACGATCCAAGAACGAGTTCGTTCACGGTTGCCGCGCTCGAACGCGGTGCCTGCCAGCTTGCCGCGAGTTTCCCGTTCACCGGCTTGGCCGTGTCCAAATAGGCATCGGCGGCCTCGGTGACGTCGTGCAACGTCAACCCGTTGAGCATCCATGTGTAACTTAGCATCTCGGTACCAACTGACTTCGGGCTCGTCGCTGGGGGAGTGGCGGCGTCTGGGAATTGGCTCATCGCCGTGGGTGTAGGTTGAGCTGCAACCCCCGGCATAACCGCGAAGGGGACACTGACGATGATGTCTGGCCAGACAGTCGGTGCGTCTGCAGGACTCTCCGTCAAATATGCGAGCACGCGATACGTGTCATCCGTGAGAACTGGCGTCGATCCGATTACGTTGTTGTTATCACCAAGGCGATCGAGGGGGTGAGGCTTCGGCTCGTCGACGACGAGTGCTGCTTTCGGATCGCCGAAGCCGATCGTTACTTTGCCTTCAATGTCTGTGAATAGCAGCTCGATCCTCGCAACAACTTCAGCCCAAAGGTATTCCTGCTGCACCTGTTTCTTGTACGTCACGGACGCCTGCACGCCCGCTGAGAACGGCCCTAGGTGTAGGCTCCCACCCGCCGTTCCGAAACCCGCCATTGTCGGCGGCGCCACGCCGAGCAGCAGATCCATGCTCGCGTTCAGCTCCGCCCATGCGATGCGTCGAGCGCCAAAAGTATGGTGAATAGAGAAGCCGAAGGCGACGATGAAGCAGTCTTTCACTGTCCAAGGACCGCCCGGGACTGTCCTTCCGTACGGCCATTCTGTAATGCCGCTTCCGCGCACCATCAAGTACGCGTCTGCGCCGACGTTAAGGAGATCTGGCAGAACTTTCACCGAAACCGGGCCGATGCCACGACCCTCTGGACCGGGTCTGCCGTCCGCTCCGAGATACACGAACCAGTTGGATGTGTCCGAGCGACTGAAGTAAGCGGCAAATGGCGCCACTACCTCCAACAGCGGCTTGAAGTTTCCCCTCGCAATGACCGCCACGCTGACGGTCTCGCTATCGACGCCGATCAACCCAAACGCCGAGTAGCCGAACGGAGGCGCTTCGGTCGACGGCGTGTTGATGGAAACACGCGGCGCGAGGACGCGCGCGTTGAGTGCGCCGCGGACCATGACATCTGGGACACTGATCAATAGGCCGGCCCTCGAAGAGAAAGAGAATCCCATGTCGGGCAATGTGCCGATGACCGCGCTCAGTCCGAATGTCGACCCTCCCGACGCAGAGTCGAAGTTGTCCTGGCTTTTTGGCTCCCACGCGAGCTGCCGAAGGATGGGATCCGGTTCGTTGCCCCACTTCGGCCGCGCGTTAACGCCGAACATGCCTCCTATCCCAAACAACCCAAGCCCGCTGTTGGCCAGCGGGATCGGCGCTGGCAAGTCGACACCAAGTCCGAGCAAGATCATGGGGGGCGCATAAATGACGAGCGCGTCAGCAACTACATTGATCGGGACGATGCTCACGGCCAAATGCGCGGAGAAGCCGCCCTTTCCGACCTCGACCTCGCCTTCACCGTCAATCGCCCCTGGGATCGCGAGCTTGGCGGCCATGCGCGTGACGGAAACGCTCAGATCGTTGTTGCCGCTGAGCGACGCGCGCAATGTCATCCCGGATATTTGAATGGGACCGAGGTTCAGCTTGAACCGCAGATCGACCTCGATCCACATAGAGCCGCGGCCGGTCCGACTTCCCAGGACGTCGAAAAGCTTCTCCAGCGCGTCGAGCTTCCAAGCGCCCGGATTTTCGATCTCCATCTGGGCGCGCTCGTAGTCGAGCTTGAAGCTCTTGACGCCTTCGGCCCCGTAGGTGAGCGCCACCCCACGGATCCTTAAGCGCATGGGCTGGTCGTCCAGCATCTCCACGCTGAAGTCTTCGAGTCCGATCTTCTTGACACGAAGGGCGACCGTGTAATCGAGCGCAAATCGCAACTCGCCGCCAACCGGGAGCCCGTGCCCGCTCGACTCGAGTTCGACCCCCTTGAGGATGAATTCGGACGTGGGCTTGAACAGCGCGGATCCCGCGGCCCCAACCGCGGCGAGCTCTGCCATCGTGCCGTCGTTTTTGAACTTCGCGTTGGCGATGAGCGAGGTCGCCATGCCCGCAGCAACGTTGAAGAAGTGTGCAGGTCCGGACTCCGTTGTCCTGACGCATATGAGACCTTCCTCGCCCTGGGCATCGAAGGCAAGCGACAAACGCATCTCGCCAGGAGCATTGACCGGATCGCGGCTCACCGTTAGGCGGGCTCGTACCGGTTTGCCACCGAGGAAACCGATCGGTGCACCATTGAGGGGCGTTTCACGAATCGGCAAATCCATCGTGGCGGAGATGAGCGTGGGGACCAATCCCGCCAGCCCCTGCGCCGTGGGATCGACGCACTCGATTCGCACCGCAAATCCCGGTCTCGCCTCTTGGCCGTCAGTGCCGACCACGGGAGGCACGACGGTATCCGCCACCGCGTTGATGCCGCCACCAAAGGCAACGGCAAACCACATGTTGATCGCCCGCCCTCCGAACAGTGGAATCGACGTCGGCAGGTAGAGCTTCAGATCTCTGCAAACGATGCCTCGCCAAGTCACAGCCTTGGTCGGATCGTTGGCAATCTTCAGGGTGAGGGGCCCTACGTCTGGAACCACGGCGGTTTCGCTGTCGTCGAACGCGATCGTGCCGAACTCCAACCCAATGCTTGTGCCCTTGACCAGCACGATCGGCGGATCGACGCTGAAGGGGACAATGCCGTCCTCCATCGAGGTATCTGGTGTGAATCTCAGTGATGCGGTCTTAGTCGTGTCCCCATAGATAAGGAGAGATGGCTTCGCCAAGTCATTGTCGTCCCCACTTCGGCTAACAACCTGCAGCTTCTTGGTTGCCGAGTCATCAATAAAGGTTACCAACCCGTCCGCGCCAGTCACCTTCTTTGCTGGGATGAGGACTGCGCCTGGTGCGGTCTCGATCGGCTCGAATGCGAAGTAGACCTTGCTGCCCTGCGATAGCACGACCCAGATCTTGAATCCGTTCTGGTCCCAACGAATGATCGCAGGCGCGTCGCCAGCGATTTGTTGGGTGGGGAGTCCGAGCCCAAGGTTGACTCCGGGAATTGGACTCTGCTGGCCACCCGGCGACAGCTTCACGGTCCCCTTGGTTTCCCCAGAACTTATTAGCACAGCAGGTTGGGCCTCAGTGAACTCGAGCATGTCGAGCAAGAGCCCGATCTCACTTGGGATCACGACCCGGTTTGAAGCACCAGTTTTACTTAGGAAGTTGCGAAGCGTTGGCATCGAACGTCTCCTTTCGCTCGTCGTTGGGTTCTACCCCGATGACGGGCTGTTTATTGCGCGGCCACCAGCCCGCCATGTCGGCGTAGATCTGCTCACGCTCACCCTGCAAGTGACGATTGCCCATCGATCCATAGCTTTCTCCGGTCTCATGAGCAAGCCTTTCCGTTGGCGGCGCGGTTACCCTGCGCCAGAGCGTCCGCTTCGCTCATGTACATGCCCTTCTTCGTATTGCCATACTGCGGGTCACCTTTGCAGTGATAGACGTGGGTCGTCCCATTCACCCACACCGGTAGCACGCCACCCGAGGGTTGGCATACGACCGTGCCGCCGACGGTCTCCGGCACTTGGGGCACGCTATCCAACGTCGATGGTTGACACATGACAACCCCGCCGACGGTTACCGGTACCGGTAGCACCTGAGCAGCCGACGCCGGCGCTTCCGACCCCTGCGTTGATGGCTGGGCTGTGTCATCGCCACCATCGCTCGGCGTCGCCGGCGCAGTCGACGGTTGGGTTGCAGGCGCAGCACCGGCGCTCGAGTGAACCGGTAGTACGGGGAGGAGCCCCGTCGAGGCCACGCGGCTGGTCGCGCTGCGGTTGTCAGCCTGGGCCCGAGCTCGTGAGCCGGGAGTCACGCACACGAGATCTCCAGGATAGGCTTGGCGCCATACGAATCCCGTGAGGCAGTTGCTGCCGCCGGATACCCGTCGGCTGGCAGCCAGCCGGTTCTCCTGGCTAGTCTCCGTGCGAGTTGCTGGGAGCACGCAGACCGTATCTCCCGGCCGGGCCTCGCGCCACACCCATCCCGATTGGCAGGCGGCACCCGAAGAAATGGGTTGGGCCGTCGTTTCGGGTGCGTGTATCTTGCCCAGTCGGTGGACCGGCTTCGCGGGGGGAGCGGCGGCGTCAACGCAAGATATGCGATCGTAACCAGTGATCTGGGCGCGGCTAGAGGGCTTGTGAAAGTCGTAAGTCTCTCCGGACAATCGACCGGATTCGTCGATCTGCAGGCTGTACATACCGATAGAACCATTGCTCCAGCTGATTTTGAGCGAAAGCGTCGCGCCCGAAATTACGCCATCAATGGTGCCTGTAAGGGATTGGGGATCACCTCCGGTAAGCCCCAGGGCGCCAAAAACACCTGGACCGCGGCGCGGAACGAAAGTCTGGCGGGCGCGACCCGAGAGGTTGTTGCCACGCTGAGTGAGCGCAACATCGACACCCACGGTATTGCTCTGCTCGAAGCTAAAGGGCTGCGTCACATTCCAATGCTGACACGCAGCTTCGGCACTGGCAGGTGCTGCCGTGGCAACGATTGCAATGGTCAGCAACCACGCACACAGGTACGGGGCGGAGTATCCAAATGTCGTCACTTGCGCGGCTAACTTTTTTGAGCCGGCCGCAAGCCGGCGCCACGGATGAAGTGCAGATTCGGTATGCATGAACGTGGCCTCCTGGAACGGTGAAATAGACGCCGCCTCTCAGGGCTGGCGCAGGCGCGAGGCAGCGAGACGATTCTCTGTGCGCGCGAGGTCTCGGGATTGCGGCGACACGCAGACCACGTCGCCGGTATACGCCTCGCGCCAAACGAATCCTGACTTGCAGCTATTGGGCCCGTAAGCAACCCCGCGATCTAAGTGGGTCATGGCATCGGCGTTCTCCGCGCGGACCCGCGCTCGGGCTCCCGGTGACACACAGACTCGATCGTCGCGCCGCGCCTCGCGCCACACGAATCCCGATGCGCAGGCGCCCCCGGCTTCGGCGACGAGAGCAGGTGAGACGATGGCTGAGGGAGTTACGACTGCGCCTTGACGATCAGGGGCTCTGAGTACTTGGGACCGCTCCGCCACATTCGCCGCGATGACCGTCGCGTCGTCGCTGCGCAGCGGTCTCTGGACGTCTTCGCTACAGACTACGAGCTGCCGAATCGTCTTGTAGCAAGCGCGGAATGCAGAATGTGCGTCCGCGCTGACTATATAGGTATTGCCGATACGGTCACCCTCGCGATCGGCCTCTAAGTTCGCGAAGCTCGTGCCGTCGCGATACAAGGTGAAGTTGCCAGGCGTCGCATCCGCAGGCGCTAGCGAGACGTGCAGCGTGACACGGCTCGAGTTGTCCTTGCGTTCGATGGTGAGGACCGGCTTCTCCGGCAGACAGGAGACTGAACCCTGCGCAGACCAAGGTACTGTTTTTTGCGGGTTGCCCTGTTGGTAGGTGTAGCCCTCGAGCGTGCGATTGGGCCGAAAGACGCCTGTGTACCAAGCAAGCTTCTCCCCGGCTCCCCGGCTCCACATCACACGAAGTGTGAGATGTCCAACGGACACATCCCCGGTCACATCGGCGTTGTTGATGACCCTGACCCAGGCCTCATCCATCCACGTTGCCGTTCCGCTGAGCTTGTTCGCAGTCTGCGCAAGCTCGAATAGCACACGAGGTCCGTTGTCCTGGATGACGTAGCGCTTCCCGGCAAGGTCGGGGATGCACTTAGGTGACAGCGGTTCGGCGCGGACGTCGTATGACCAGAGCAGTGTGCATACGCAGATGAGGCCGAACACGCGACGCGCAACTGAGCTAGGAATCATAAAGTGCTCCTCGAATCCCCGTGGGCGGGCACCTGCAGGCGCACACCCTCATTGGCGCCTATGTGTGGCCAACCGATTCTCATCGCGCACCGCATCACGGCGAGCGGGGGACACACAGGCAGTGTCGCCGCCGAAGGCCTCACGCCATACGAAGCCGGATGCGCAGATCGCTCCCCGCCTCGGAGCGCGATGTGCGTCCGGCCTGCCGTTCTCACGGGCGATAAGTTCTCTGGAGGCGGGTGTCACACAGACCTTGTCCATCGCGTTCGCCTCACGCCAGACAAAACCACTTCGACACCGCGACCCAGTCGCATTAGAGGTGTTGAACTTGCGTATCACCGGTTCCACCCGAATCGGCGTTCCTGCCATCTTGTGCTTCTCAATGTCGATCGGACTCAAGTGAGCCGGACCGATTGGTCCTCTTTCCTTTGCGATCGGGCCAGGGCGGTTCTTCAGTTCGCATCGGAGATTGGTGTTCTGACGGACGTCAGACTCGGCTTGCGCGGCCAGCTTGCCCGGCGCAAAGCCGAGATCCACCATCTTGTGCCGACACCAATCCTGGTGGGCAACCCGCGAGTGATCCCAGCGAATCCCAGCTTCATCGCCGCAGCGCATCTCGGTGTTGTGCTGAGCCTCCTTCGCGGCCTGTATCCCGTAATTGTCGCAATAGGCATATTCGGCCTCAATGTCCTCGTGGGCCTCTTCGACGTTCACGTAATGCGGGGCCTCGTTCTGCCACCGCGACGCCTGTGCCCAATCAAATGTCGTGCATACCGTGTCGCCGGGTGTGGCGCCCCGCAGAAAGAAACCCAGTGCACAACCACTCGGTCGGTTCTGTTCGTGAAGGTGCGAGTCGCGATTCTGGTGGATCGCCTGGTCACGTTGCTCTGGCGTGACGCAGACACGGTCGTACGGATCGGCTTCGCGCCACACGTAGCCGATTTCGCAAGTGTGTCTTGGTGCCGGGAGCACTCCCGCCGAACCCTCTTGAAAGTAATAGGCCTGCGGCCACTTCGCGCAGTGCTCGGCTGTCTTGGCTAGAGGTGCCTCCACATGGCTAGAATCACCTTCAAATCCGTGATCGGTGCCGGTCCCGGTTCCCTCGTTAAGCACGGCATCAATACTGAGTTGCGGATCAATTGCGGAGCCTGCCAATCGAAATCGCAACTCGAGTACACGACTCCCATCATCCGGGAACAATCGCTTCGAAAACTCACCCTGCGCCCAACCGCGGCCGCTGATCTGCCCGGTTTCTCTGATCATGTACCAGCTGCCTTGCACCTTGTCGCCTTGGCGCTCGAGGTCGGTGATGATTCGATCCGGCAGCACATAGTGCTGATCTTTCTTGCCGAAGAAGAATTCGAGCGTGGTGCGATTGGAGGTACGGCACCAGCCTGCTTCGGTGGCGTGTGAGGCGAGAGGTGACGCCGCAAGCAGAACTCCGATGAGGCCGAGACGACGCCATATTTGAGAACTCGCCATGCCAGTCCTCGTAGGTCAGTCGGAAGTAGCCGTGCGTTGCTGCTCGGAAAATGACGCTGTCGAATTGCCCGGAGCCGAGAGTCTGCGCCCGTGGTTGGCGATCAGTTATGACAATTGTGCTTGGTCGATGGACGAATCTGCGGGAATTCGATCATCATACGGACGAGTGGACTGAACCACCGTGTCTGGCCCGCTCTTGATACTTGGATGCAGTCATGCCTGTTAGGCGCCGGAACAGCCGTGAGAAATACGACGTGTCGTTGAATCCCACCGCATAGGCCGCCTGCGAAATTGTCATGTGTGGTTCTGCGAGAAAATCTCGAGCCTTGGCGATCCGATACGCCAACAGGAAGTGTTTGAAAGAGGTACCCTGTTCACGCCTGAAGACTCGACTGAATTCCGAGAGGCTGACGTGGCTCAGTTCTGCAAGTGCGTCACGTCTGAGATCCTGAGCAAAGTTTTTGGCGATGTATGCGACCGCCACTCCGGTTTTTCGCGAGCTTGACGGTGGGCTTTGCAGATGTCCGGCCGGTTCGATCAAGTCCGCTGGCAACCACGGCGCCGGCGGCCGACCCTGTCGTCCCGATCCTGCGATTTCCAGCAGGGCCTCGATGCTTCGCATTAGTGTTTGGTGCGAGATGGGCTTAACACGATAATCGCAAACTCCCGAGCGGAAAGCCCAGACCGCCAGGGCCTCGGAGTGGTACTCGGTAAACATCAGCAGTGGGAGTTCCGGAAACGCTCTCGCCACCACTGGTATCGCCTGCAGACGAATCTGGTCCGGGTAATCAAACTCGATGCACGCAAGTTTGGGACGGAGCCTGTGTATTGCGCCCAAAGCGGTTTCCAATCGGTCGACCCTAGCTGCATTATGTTTGGTCGGCACGAGCTGAAAGAGTCCGTGAACGGACGACTGACTGGTTAGGTCGATCCACAAAAGTCGATCGGCGCTCATGGACGTACTATCCATTTCCCCGGGGTCGCTTGAGACAGCAGTTTCGCACACCGTTGCCCCCACGACGGACTGATATCATCATTCCACGGCAAGGTTCTGAGACTCGGCGCGCCGCCGATGGTGGCCGACCGGCCATCGCAATTCAACGTGCTAAAGATGGTGTTGTCGAGACCGACCTGGTCGCAAAGCCCGAAGCAGCGGCCAACATACGGAGCGTGCATGCACGACGGGTTCGGCGGCTGACTGCTCCCGGGAAATCAACGAGACTCCTCGACCGGCCACGCCGGGCTGGTAGTACTCTTTCGCTCCGTAACCGAGTTTGTCGAGCGCGTAGATGCAAGTGTAGCTGCAATCCTGGTTGGCGCGTTCGCTTGAAGCTGCGATTGAAGGTGAGGCCGGCATTCCAATCTCGCTCGCTGTTTTTCCAACCCATTGATTGGCCAATGGATGCGACAGGCCGCCCAAGGCCGGGTCGTGATTCCAAAGCCAAACTATCAATGCATCGTGCGATTCTCTTCCCGTATTCGGCTGCGCTCTTCCGGAACAACACAGACCGTGTCTTGCGCATTCGCTTCGCGCCACACAAATCCCGAAATGCAGGTGTTGGGGCCATACGAGCCGTGCGGATCACGGTGCAAGGCCGCTTGGCGGTTTTCTTCACGGACCATCGCGCGCCTTTCCGGCGTCACACAGACATCATCACCATCGAATGCTTCGCGCCACACCAAGCCGGTCCTGCAGCGACTCGTGGAATCTATCGGTACTTGCGTCGTCTGGCCGACCGAGGGTCTCGGAGCGCCGTCACTTGAGTGATTCCGCCTGACCAAAGAATGTGCCGTCATCTTTTCAGTTTGCTGCGGCGACGGCTGTGGAGTGCTATTGCTGGACGGACTGAGTTTGCCCAAGCGATGCACTGGCTTCGTTTCGACTTGCTGTTGCTGCGGTTTACAGCGCAGGCGTTCGTCAGCCCTTATTTCGGCATGACTCGATGGTCTGTAATAGTCATAGGTTGTACCGGTCAGTCTTCCAAATTCATCGATATGCAGCTTATAGACGCCTCGAGACGTCGAGACATCATCGCCACTTCTATTCCACTCCACATCAAACTCCAGTCGATCACCGGTCAGCACACCATTCAGGATCGTGCCATTGAATCGTTTATCGACACCTTCGTACAAACCGAGTGGCCGCTCTGTCGTGGTGTAACTTTGCACACCCGTTCCACCGATCTCGGTACCGTTTTGTGTCAAACTCATGTCAACCAGGACATTGTTACCCTGAAGAAATTCAAGGTAGGACACATCCCATTCCTCGCACCCGTACCCATAGGTGGCGACACAGGCCAGCACGAGACCGGCGGCAGCGATGATTGTCTTCATTTCAGCCTCTCTCTTCGCACCATGTGTTCCAAGTACTTGGTCGCCCTGGAACTGACACGAAAAGGGTTGTACCGACGGCGATACAGAAACCTTGCTTTGGCTACAACCTCAGCCACATGGGGCAACGCAGGCCGCGAATCCCTCCGTGCAACTCCAAGCTCGTCGCCGCGAATGCTCGTAGGTCCTTGAGTGGTTTTCATCCACCAAATGGTGGAGACTTGCCCTAGGATCGGGGTGTCGGTCTGCGGAAAGGGGCAGCCAATGCGTGCAGATTCGGGCACGAGTGACTCTATCTCGGCGGAAGCGCTCTCAAAGCTTGTCGGCGCCATCTACGACTGCGTTCTCGATCCATCACGTTGGCCCGCGACGTTGTCGGCGATCCGCCACGAACTGAACTGCCACAACGCGAGCCTGACGTTGCAAGCCCTGCCATCGGGCAAAGTGCTTCTCCAGGTAGCCGACGGAATCGAACCACAATGGCTTGAGCGCGTTTCAGAATACGGCGAGGATATCGTCGAGCTTTGGGGCGGACTGCAGGCATACCTTTCGCTGCCACTGCTCGAGCCACTCGTTCTTTCACGCGTTGGCACACAGGACCGCGATCGCAACCGCTATTACCGCGAATGGGCACAACCTCAGGGCCTGGTGGACACGCTCGCCATCGGCTTCACCCGCGATGCCGACTCGATCGGTTCGATCGGCTTCGGCTGGCACGAATCAGCAGGTACGATCGGCACTCGCGAAACCGACATCGCACGCCTGCTGATACCGCACTTGCACCGCGCAATCGTGATCACTCGATTGCTTGATGCTCGCACCATGGTTGCATCAATGTTCGAGGCCGCCTTCGACAAGATTGGGACACCAATCGTTCTGGTCGGAAAGGACTTGACCGTCTTCCATGCAAATCAGTCGGCCGAAGCCCTGTTCACCGTACGCATGCCGATATCCCTCGAGAATCGCCATCTCGTCGTCCACCCACGCGCCGCGATGATCGCGCTAGGTGCGGCGATTGATGGCATCTGCCAAGATGAAAGCGCCATCGGCGCCAAAGGCATGGGTATCCCTTCGGCGACTGCCCAAGGCGATCTATGCGTGCTGCACGTGTTGCCCCTCAAGCATGGCCGTTTGCCTATGGCTTCGAGTGCAATCGCCGCGGTATTCGTCGCCTCGCGGACAACACCTCCGCCCGCACTTGTGGAACTTGTTCAAGCGCTTTTCGGGCTGACCTCGGCAGAAAGCAAAGTCTTCGAACGGGTAGCAAGCGGCTCCACAGTGGCCCAGACCGCTCTTCGACTTGCTATCCAGCCCAGCACGGTAAGGAGTCACCTTTTGCGGATCTTTGAAAAGACCGGAACGCACCGACAAGGCGACTTGGCGATTCTGGCCGCATCGCTCGCCACGCCCGCTTTAGCAAAGTAAACAGAGTAGAACCCCGAGCGCATCTACACTCCGAAGCAGGCGTTCCCACAAATCCGACCAATGGCAACTTCGGGTCGAGAGTACGCGTTTGCTACCCGGGATTCGCCGCACTCAGCGGAACCCAAGCGAAGGTCGCGAGATCCAGCGTCGCTATGTAGCTTCGTCCAGATGCCGGCGTATCCATGCCGCATAGGATTCGTGCGTACGTGCAAGAATTCGCTTAAGTGCGGCCGCTCGTTTGGCATCGAGCGTCACCGGCGGCAACACTCTGGCCGCACGCGCG
>Ga0157369_10002500_pt1 | contig 22023 bp, 16 predicted proteins | sample C25metaG_FD_113461 | JGI IMG/M metagenome (GOLD analysis project Ga0157369, IMG submission 113461) | Corn rhizosphere microbial communities from Kellogg Biological Station, Michigan, USA - C2-5 metaG | ecosystem: Host-associated > Plants > Roots > Rhizosphere > Soil | place: USA: Michigan...
ACGCCCTTGCCGGCCAGTTCCTTGCCCAGCGACTTGGTGAAGCCGATTACTCCGGCCTTGGAGGCGGAATAGGCGGAGGCGTTGGGATTGCCCTCCTTGCCCGCTACCGAGGCCACATTGACGATCCGGCCATAGCCGTTGGCCAGCATCAGCGGCACGATGGCGCGGCAGCAATAGAAGACGCCATTCAGATTGATATCCACGACGCGGCGCCAGCTGTCGAGAGGGAAATCCTGCACGGGAACCGTGGCGCCGGTGATGCCGGCCGAGGCGATCAGGACGTCGATGCGGCCCAGCGCCTGATGCGACTGCTCGGCCGCCGCCGCGACGGCGTCCGCATCGGCGACGTCCAAGGCCACGACATGGCTGGCGCCCACCTCTTCGGCTGCAACCTTCAGGGCGTCGGCGTTCAGATCCCACAGGGCGACCTTGCCCCCCTCGGCGACGATGCGCGCCGCCGCCGCCTTGCCTAGGCCCGAGGCGCCGCCGGTGATCACGGCGGCGCGGCCCGCGAACCGACCCTTGAAGCCCATCATCGGGTCCACTCCACAAAGGTTTGGCCTTGTTCGCCCAGCTTTTCGATGCCCAGCCGGACCGTGTCGCCGGGTTTCAGATACAGCGGCGGTTTCTGGCCCAGGCCGACGCCGGGGGGGGTGCCGGTGGTGATCAGATCGCCGGGCTCCAGCGTCATGAACTCCGACAGGTAGGCGACGATCTCGGCCACGCCGAAGATCATGGTCTTGGTGTTGCCGGTCTGCATACGCTTGCCGTTCAGGTCCAGCCACATGTCCAGGTTCTGCACGTCGCCCACCTCGTCGGCCGTGACCAGCCAGGGGCCGACGGGCCCGAAGGTGTCGCAGCCCTTGCCCTTGTCCCAAGTGCCGCCGCGCTCGGTCTGGAAGGCGCGCTCGGAGACGTCGTTGATCAGGACGTAGCCGGCGACGTGGTTCAGCGCCTCGTCCTGGGTGACATACGTCGCGGGCCTGCCGATGACGATGCCCAGTTCGACCTCCCAGTCGGTCTTCTCGGAACCGCGCGGGATGACCACGTCGTCGTTCGGCCCGTTCAGGCAGGTGATGGCCTTGGTGAAGACGACGGGTTCTGCCGGGATGGGCAGGTTGGACTCGGCCGCATGGTCGGCGAAGTTCAGGCCAATGGCGATGAACTTGCGACTGCCGTTGACCGGCACCCCATAGCGGGGCTGACCTTCGACCAAGGGCAATGTGGTCGGGTCGATGGCCTTCAGGGCGTCGAGCGCGGGGCCGTGCAACTGATCCGGGGTGATGTCGGCGATGACGCCCGACAGGTCGCGGATCCGCCCATCGGCGTCCAGCGTGCCCGGCTTTTCCTGGCCCTTGGGGCCGTAACGCAGCAGTTTCATAGTGGCGGAGGAGCTTTCGTCTTAGCGCGCGTAGGGGCGATGTAGGGCGATGTCGCGGTTCAGCTCGACGCCGAAGCCGGGGGTATCTGGAACCTTCAGGCGGCCGTTTACGGGGACGGGTTCGCCGATCAGTTGCGGATGGAACATCGGCACGACTTCGTCGGCGCCTGGGGCCATCATCAGGAACTCGGCGAACGGGCTGTTATGGCGCGTCACGACGAAGTGGTAGGAATAGACGGATGATCCGTGCGGGATCATCAGCACGCCCTTGGCGTCGGCCAGGGCCGAAATCTTGATCAGTTCGGTGACGCCGCCGCACCAGCCCACGTCCGGCTGGATGATGTCGCAGCATTCCATTTCCAGCAGCATGCGGAAGCCCCAGCGGGTGGCCTCATGCTCGCCAGTCGTGACCAGCATCCCCTTGGGGGCGTTCTTCTTCAGCGCCTGATAGCCCCAATAGTCGTCGGGGCTGAGCGCCTCTTCGATCCACTTAAGGCCCAGCTTGTGGGCCTCGTGGGCCAGCCGGGTCGCGTAGTTCAAGTCCAGCGCCATCCAGCAGTCGAACATCAGCCAGAAGTCGTCGCCGCAGGCGTTCCGCATGGCCTCCAGCTCGGCCAGGTTCTTGTGCAGGCCCTCTTCGCCTTCGGCCGGACCGTGGTGCAGGGGCATCTTCCCGCCGATGAAGCCCAGTTCCTTGGCTTTGTCCGGCCGCGCGCCGGTGGCGTAGAAGGTCAGTTCGTCGCGCACCGCCCCGCCCAGCATGGCGAAGACCGGCTCCTGACGCAGACGGCCCAGCAGGTCCCACAGCGCCAGATCGACGCCGGAGATGGCGTTCACCACCAGACCTTTGCGGCCGTAATACTGGGTCGAGAAATACATCTGGTCCCAGGTCTTCTCGACCTCGGACGGATCGCGGCCTTCCAGGAAGCGGGCCAGGTGTTTCTCGACGATATAGGCCGCCGGTTCGCCGCCCGTGGTCACGGCGAAGCCGACCACGCCGTTCTCGGCCTCGATCTCCACCACCAACGTGCCCAGCACATTGATGCCGAAGCTGCGGCGGCTCTGGCGATACTCGGGATATTTGGCCATCGGCGTGGCGATATGGTCGTCGATCCAGTGGCCGTCGCCTTGGTCGTGATAGTCGGCGCCGCCCCCGGTCCCGTCATTCTTCACGACGAAGGCGCGCACATGTTTGATGCGGGGCAGGCGGCTCATCGCGTCATCACCAAAGCTTGGCAATTCGCTCCCATAATGCGGGATTTCACTGGCGTTCCTCCGTGCGTGGCGTCAAAGTCAGGCTCATGTGACAGAGCGACTTGCGCGTTTTGCTACATTCTGAGAATGAGGATTACGAAATGGGACGAACGCCGTCAATCAAGACCGCACAGGTCGATGGGGATGAAGAGGTCGGCGCCAAGGCGTCCGGCAGCCAAACCCTGCTGCGCGGCCTGGACGTCATCGACGCCTTGATGGAAGGCTCGCTGCCTCTGGCCGAACTGTCCGAGAAGCTGGACCTGACGCGCAGCACGACACACCGCCTGGCCTCCGCCCTCGTCGACCGGCGGCTGCTGTCGTTCCGCCCGCGCGAAGGCTACAGCCTAGGGCCGAAGCTGCTGGAACTCGGCCACGCCGCCAGCCAACAGATGCATCTGCCGCGCGTCGCCCGACCCTGGCTTGAACAGCTGTCGGCGGCGACCGACGACACCGTGCATCTGGGCGTGCTGGACGGGCGCCACGCCCTTTATCTCGACAAGGTCGCGGGGCGACGCCGCATCAACATCGGCTCGCGTTTGGGCGAGCGTCATCCCATTGCCTCGACCGGCCTGGGCAAGGCGCTGATCCTGGACAAGACAGAGGCGGACTGGATCGACTTCTACGCCGAGCCGGGGGCCAAGTTCGACTCGGCCGCCCGGGCGGTCTGGCTGGAGCGGATGCATGGCTATGCCCAGAAGGGCTACGCCTTCGACCTGGAAGAGAACGAAGACCAGATCCGCTGCGTCGCCGCCCCGATTCGTTCGGTCAACGGCCAGATCGTCGCCGCCCTAAGCGTGTCTTCCGCCGCCCAGTATATGTCCGACGCGCGCATGACTGAACTGACCAAGACCGTCACCGAGGCCGCAGACGCCATCAGCGGCGACCTGGGCTGGTCGGCTAAATCCTGACTGCAAACTGAAAAACGCCGGAGCCCCCATGCTGCTTGAGAACAAGGTCGTCCTGGTTACGGGCGCATCGCGGGGCATCGGACGCGCGACGGCCATCGAGGCGGCCCGTCAGGGGGCAGACGTGGCCCTCAACACCTATCGTGACGATGCGGCGGCCACCGAGGTGGTCGGGGAGATCGAGGCCTTGGGCCGCCGCGCCATCGCCATCGACGGCGACGTGGCCCAGCCGGAAAGCGCGACGCAGTTCGTGGCCAGAGCGGTCGAGGCGCTGGGCCGGGTGGACGTCTTCGTCTCCAATGCAGGCATTTGCCCGTTCCACGCCTTCCTCGACATGCCGGTCGAGACGCTGCGGAGGACGATGGAGGTCAATCTTCACGGCGCCTATTTCATGGTGCAGGCGGCGGCGAACCAGATGGTCAAGCAGGGCAAAGATTCCGAGGGAAGGGGCGGCGCCATCGTGGCGATCAGCTCGATCTCGGCCCTGGTCGGCGGCGAGATGCAGACCCACTACACCCCCACCAAGGCGGGCGTTCACAGCCTGATGCAGTCCTGCGCCGTGGCCCTGGGACGCCACGGCATCCGCTGCAATTCAGTCCTGCCCGGCACCATCGCCACCGACATCAACAAGGACGACCTCGCCGATCCGGCGAAGCGCGACTATATGGAAGGCCGCATTCCGCTGGGTCGGCTGGGCCGGCCGGAGGACATCGCCTCGGTCGTGGCCTTCCTGTCCTCGGACATGGCCAGCTATATGTCCGGCGCCGCCCTGCTGGTCGACGGCGGGGCCTTCGCCAACTTCCAGTAAGACGCGGCCATGATCATCTCGTCCCCCAGCGACTATCGCGAGGCCGCGCGGCGCAGGCTGCCGCCCTTCCTGTTCCACTACATCGACGGCGGCGCCTACGCCGAGCAGACGCTGAGGCGCAACGTCGAGGATTGGCAGGCCATCGCCCTGCGCCAGCGCGTGCTGCAGGACATGACAAGCCTCAGCCTGGAGACGCGGCTGTTCGACGAGACGCTGCGCCTGCCGGTCGCGCTGGCGCCGGTGGGCCTGACGGGCATGTATGCGCGCAGGGGAGAGGTGCAGGCGGCTCGGGCGGCGGCGTCGCGCGGGGTGCCCTTCACCCTTTCCACCGTCTCGGTCTGCCCGATCGAGGAGGTGGCGCCCGCCATCGATCGGCCCATGTGGTTACAGCTCTATGTGCTGCGCGACCGGGGCTTCATGAAGAACGCGCTGGAGCGGGCGAAGGCGGCGGGGGTCAAGACCCTTGTCTTCACCGTCGACATGCCGACCCCCGGCGCCCGCTACCGTGACGCCCATTCGGGCATGAGCGGGCCGAACGCGTCGCTGCGCCGCATGATCCAGGCCATGACCCATCCGATGTGGGCCTTCGACGTGGGTCTGCGCGGCACGCCGCACGATCTGGGCAATGTCTCGGCCTATCTGGGCAAGCCGACGGGCCTGGCCGACTATATCGGCTGGCTGGCGAACAACTTCGATCCCTCGATCTCGTGGAAGGACCTGCAGTGGATCCGCGACTTCTGGGACGGGCCGATGATCATCAAGGGTATTCTTGACCCGCACGACGCCCGCGACGCCGTCAGCTTCGGCGCCGACGGGATCGTGGTGTCGAACCATGGCGGACGCCAGCTGGACGGGGTGCTGTCCTCGGCCCGCGCCTTGCCCGCCATCGCCGATGCGGTTCAGGGCGATCTGAAGATTCTGGCGGACTCCGGCGTTCGCAACGGTCTGGACGTGGTGCGGGCGATCTCGCTCGGCGCCGACGCGGTCCTGCTGGGCCGGGCCTTCGTCTATGCGCTGGCGGCGAACGGTCAGGCGGGCGTCGAGAACCTGCTGGACCTGTTCGAAAAGGAAATGCGCGTCGCCATGACCCTGACCGGGGCCAAGTCCGTCGCCGGCATGACCCGCGAGATGCTGGCGGCCTGATCCGCGTCAGGCCGCCTTTCGCGTCTCATCGATAGGGCGTCAGGTCGATGGCGTCGGCCATGGCGCGGAAGCCCGCATCATTGGGGTGCAGATGGTCGCCGCTGTCATAGGCGGCGGCCAGTTTCAGCGGTTCGGCCGGGTCGCGCATCACGGCGTCGAAGTCGACGACGCCGTCCGCCTCTCCGCTGGTGCGGATCCAGGCGTTGACGGCTTGACGGGTCGCTTCGCCCTGTTCGGACCAGTAGTTGGCGTCCTTGTAGGGCAGGATGGTCGCCAGCCTGATCTTCAGCCCGCCCGCATGGGCGCGGACGATCATCTGGCGGTAACCGGCGATCAGGTCGGCGGGGGTCGGCGGTTGAGGATCGTGGTCGCGCCAGGCCATGCCGAAGTCGTTGACGCCTTCCAGGACGATCACGTCGGTCGCGCCGGGCACGGCCAGCACGTCGCGGTCGAACCGGGCCAGGGCGGCCACGCCCAGACCGGGCTTTGGCTTCAGGATACGGTTGCCGGAAATCCCGGCATTGGCGACCGCCACCGAGGTCAGGCCCGCCGCCTGCAGACGGCGCGCCAGCAGGTCGGGCCAGCGCTGGTCGGCGTCGCGCGTGCCGTTGGCGCCGTCGGTGATGGAATCGCCCAGGGTGACGATGACCCGCCCCGGCTCGGCCCGTTGCACGTCTATGCCCGCGATCAGGATACGTTGCGTGACCAGCACCGGGTCCGTCAGTTCGTCTGCCGCCGTCTGGTCGCCGGGCGCGACCCAGGCCGACGACAGGCCCAGCAGATGGATGGTGGGATCGGCGACTTCATCGGGCAGATAAAGGCTGATCGACAGGCGGCTTAGCGCAGGCAGGGCCAGATCGACCGGATCGCTGAGCAGGGGCGCTTCCGGAGCCAGCAGGGCGTCCGCCGCGCCGTCAAAGGTCAGGTCGCGCGCTGTGCCGGGCATGGGCTGTCCGTCGTCGGCCAGTTGCACGATCCGCACCCGCCCGATCCGCGCGGCGGTCGGGCCGTGTTCGTTGGACAGCCGCAGCCGGAACCGGTCTCCGCCCGCGCTGACGCGAACCACCTGACGCACGGTGACATCCTTCAGCGTCGGAGGGCGGCGGTCGGGTGCGGCGGCCAGCGGCGAGGCGTTCCAGCTTCGCGCCCAGTGGCTTTGCGCCTGGGCGCTGGGGGCGAGGGCCGCCATGGCCAGCGCCAGGATCAGGGCGTGCTTCTTCATCGGCGTCCTTCAACTAGGCGACGGTCCAGACTGAGAAGTCCCGGACGGTCATGTGATTCCAGGTGGTTCTCAGGGCGAACCAGCCGCGGCGATAGGGGGCCGGGTCGTCCAGGGCGAACATGCGCCTGTCGTCGCGCCAGTATTCGATGCGCGATCCGTCCGCGATGAGGCGGATGCGGTAGGGGCGATTGGCCGCGATCAGATCGTCCGGCTCCGACAGGTCGTGCTGGGCCAGCAGCGGCCTTTCTCCGTTCCCGGCGTAGCGGCGGAAACGCGAGGAAGTGTTCGAGTTGCCTCCCAGTCCGACATAATAGGTCCGCATCGCGTCATAGTCGGCGAAGGCGCCCGAGCGGGGGCGGGCGAGCAGATCGCCGGGACTGCGCGGATCATCGGCCATCCAGAAGCAGTTCAGGTCGCTGACCCGGTCATGGGCGCCCCCGGCGGACACGGCTTCGGACGTGAAGCGGATTTCGACAGGCGAGGTCAGGGCGGGCCGGAACCAGGCGGTGGCTCCTTTCGGCACGTCGAAGGTCATGACCCCGTCGGCGACGCGCACCGTTCCCTGTCCCTGCTCCAGTTCGACCAGCCACCGATCCAGACCGTGGCGGAAATCGTCGGTGTAGAGACGCCGGGCGCCGGGTCGGGGCAGGGCCGCGCATCCGGCCAGACCGGCGGCGGCCAAAAGAACCCCGCGCCTGTCCGCCCTCATCGACCGCGTTCCGTAGGCGGGGCCGGATCGAAGGCGAAGCTGGGATGCGACGGCTGATTGTAGGCCGAGTTCTGACCCGACACCTGCGACCGATACTGCGCGTCGTGCATCAGGGTGACGTGGCGGATCGCGGTCGGGTGCGGGGTCACATAGATCCGCAGGGCCGAACTGTCCGCCGTGCGCCAGACCACCTCTTCACGCCAGTCGCCCAGAATATCGGCGACCAGAACCGGGTTCGCCTTGGTGCCGTTGTTCGAGGCCGAGCCTTCGGCGTTCAGCAGGGGGACGGACCGCTGGTTCTCCCAGTCCCATTTGAAGATGCGCGTCCCGTCCAGCAGTTCACGCAAGGCGTCGCCGTCCCACCAGATGGCGAAATTCATCTGTTGCGGGCGGGTGGGAGAGATGACCCGGCCATCCGCCGCATACAGGTCGTTGCTGTTCGACGCCCAGACTTCGGCGCCCGGATAGCGGGGATCGATGTCGATGGCCACGCCGCGTCCCACGTCGTGCTGTCCGGGCGTCCGCCAGAGGATTTCGCCGGTTCGGGCGTCGATCATGGCCGAACCGACGCCGCCGTTGCCGACCACGTTCTCATGCACTCCGAACTTCTCCAGCCCTGGTCGGGTCGGGTCCAGGTCGCCCACATGCATGGCGTCGCCGTGACCCAGCCGCGTGGTCCACAGCGGCGTTCCGTCGTCATCCAGCGCCATGGCGCCGTAAATGATCTCCTGACGCCCGTCGCCGTCCACGTCCGCCACGCTGAACTGATGATTGCCCTGACCGGCGTAGCCTTCGGGCGCCGTGTCGCTGTCGAAGACCCACCGCTGGGCCAGCCGTCCGTCGTGCCAATCCCAGGCGGCGACCACGGTGCGTCCGTAATAGCCGCGCGCCATGACAATGCTGGGCAGGCGACCGTCCAGATAGGCCGCGCCGCCCAGATATCGCTCGGGCCGATTGCCGTATCCGTCGCCCCAGATGGCCGCCATCTCGTCAGAGGTCGCTTCATCGCCGGCTCGACCGCGCGAAGGGACATAGGGCGCGCTGGCCAGGGCCGCGCCGGTGCGGCCGTCGAAGACGGTGATGAACTCTGGTCCCGACAGGATGCGGCCCTTCAGGCCCGCCGCCAGACTTCCATCCGGCTTCTGCTCGGCGCCGGTGCGGTCGCGGCTGGGGATTTCGCCGCCGTCTTCGCGCCAGTCGGCTTCCGCGTCGCCAATCATCCGGCCGACGCCGTCGATCGTGCCGTCTGCGGTCTTCAGCACCACTTCGGCCCGTCCATCGCCGTCGAAGTCCTGCACGATCATCTGGGTGTAGTGGGCGCCGGAACGGATGTTGCGCCCCAGGTCGATGCGCCACAGCCGCCGCCCGTCCAGCGTGTAGGTGTCGATCAGCGTCGGGCCAGTGAAGCCGGCGAAGGCGTTGTCCTTGGCGTTCGTCGGCTGCCATTTCAGTATGATCTCGTATCGGCCATCGCCGTCCAGATCTCCGACCGTCCCGTCGTTGGCCTCGTATTCATAAGCCACCCCGTCGAGCGTCACGCCGCCATCGGGGCGATCCAGCGGGATTGTGAGATAGCCCTCACGCAGGTCCAGCGCGTCAGTACGGCTTTCGTCGCCCACGCGGCGGACCGCATAGCGCGCCAGCGGGTCGCCGTTCACGTCATGCCAGTCCGTCGCGTCAGCAGCGCCTGTCCTGCCTATCTTGACGCTATTCCTGAACACTTCGAAGCGAGCATCTGAAGCGTCCGTCGCTAGCAGCCGCCATTGAAGCAACGTTCCGCCGTCGTGGGCCTGTGTGCTGACGACGGACCGATCCAACCGCTCCAAATGTGGAACTTCAGCATTGGCGAACGCCGAGGCCATGAGGAAGTTGATGCTCGTACATGCCATCAATCCGCGAAGTCGTGCCTTGCGAAACAAACCGACCGTTTCCCTATGATTCATGCGACCCATTTATTGGGACTTAATGTCAAAATATATGAATCGCCTGCGTCATCAAGTCATTTGGAACTGGCACCTTGGAACAGCGCTGTCAGGTTAGTTGCTCCTAGCTGGCAACTTGCCCCACGCGGCGAAATTTTAGGCTGTCGCCGCCGCTTCAACAGCACCAGAGCCGCCTTCGTGTCGCGCCTGCGCTGGACAACGAGGTCCAGAACGTCGCCCTCATCGTCAACCGCGCGCCAGAGGAACATTCCCTTGCCGCCGATCGAACAGACGACCTCGTCCAGATGCCAGCGAGGGGAAGGGGAGGGGCGGAGCCGCTTCAGCCGCCGGGGGATCTGCGGCCCGAACTTGATCGTCCAGGAGCGGATGGTTTCGTAGCTGACGTTGATGCCTGGTCCGCGAGCAGCTCTTCAACGTCCCGAAGGCTCAGGCTGAAGCGGAAGTAGAGCCGCACGGTATGGCGGATAACCTCTGGCGGGAAGCGGTGGCGCTTGAAAGATAGCGGCTTCACGGAAGTCGTCCCCAATCAGCCGCCTACGTCGGGCCAGAACTCGCGCGGGGCTCGGCTTCTCTGCGCCTCCTGTTTGGCGAGCCTGCGACCATAGAAGGCGAAACCTGTCTCCTGGACTTCAGCATTCAGGAGATAGGCGAGGTTTGATCCATGGTGAGGCGCAGAAGTCCGCGCGCAAGGGAAGCAGTCTGAGGTTGACCGCCTCCGGCGTCGACGCGCTGGCCGCATGGATTTGCGATCTGGATCGCGCCGTCGGGTTGGGACTGGACCCTTTTCGCCTTCGAGCTGGCCTATGGGATGAACTCCCGGCGACTGTTCGCCTAGAACAGTTGGCGAGCTTGCTGGATGCCCTCAGGACCAACGTCGTCGGCCTCGAAACTTACGGTTCGGGGTTGGATCGTGTGGAGAGGCGACGTGTCGATCTGTCGATCGCACAACAGAAGGCTCGCGCGGCTTGGGTTGAAGCAGAGCTATCCGCCGTGGAGGGCGGCAGAGATGCGGATTGATGACCGTTCGGCCTTGCAATGTCCGACGGTGGCGAGTCAGCTGATGTCCTCTCGTGGCGCATAGCAGCCGGGGGCAAATCTCTGAAAAAGATCCAAGACATGGATCTTCAACTTCATCGCGCTGAACTCCCCCGGGCTCGACTTTGCGGACGTAACATTGCGACTTTTCGGTAGCGCCGTCTCACCGCTGAACGGTCGCCTGGCCCGCGGTAATGCCTCGGACGATTAGCTCTTGAATACGCCGCGCCTGCTGCCGTCCTTCGCCGGTTGGCGCGATCCGCGCTACACTGGACAGCAGCACAAGCACGTCTGCAGGCGGTATGCCTGGGCCTATTTTCCCAGCCTGTTCACAAGCGAGCAGCAAACGACCGACGGCTTCCGTGAGAATCCCGAAGGTGTCCCTTATGTCTTGTTCGGATACCACCGCGTGGAGGGTCTCGCCGACGCCATGCTTGATGGCACTGGCTTCCGTGAACCGCTCAAACCACAAACGCAGAGCTTGCACCGGCGGATGCTGCTCGACCAATGCGGGGGCGAGGGCCGCCAGCTCCTCGATCTCTTTACGGTAGACTCCTGCGAGCAAAGCCTCCCGACTGGGAAAGTGGCGATACAGCGTGCCTGCGCCGACCCCCGCGGCCTTAGCGATCGAGTTCAACGAAGCTTCCGGTCTCCTTGTAAACGCTTCTCGCGCCACTTCCAGAATCCGGTTCCGGTTTTCGCGCGCATCCGCCCGCAACTGTCCAGCATCGTCCGACACAAAAACCTCTTGACTAAGCGGAGAGTTCTCCGGTACGCAATCCCTTAACCGGAGAGGTATCCGTGTGAGGTCGGCGATGCAATATATCAAGCTCGGTCATTCTGGCCTGGACATTAGTCCCGTCTGTGTCGGCTGCATGGGATTTGGGGACCCGTCTCGTGGCCACCCCGCTTGGTCACTCGACGAAGCCGGGAGCCGTTCGTTGATCCGCCACGCGATCGAGGCGGGAATCAACTTCTTCGACACGGCCAACCTTTACTCGAATGGTGCGAGCGAGGAGGTTTTGGGACGCGCGCTCAGGGATTTCGTTAATCGCGACGCCGTGGTTATCGCCACGAAGGTGTCGGCGGCGACGCGGAACGGCCCGAACGCCGCAGGCCTGTCGCGTAAGGCGATCATGAGCGAAGTCGACCACAGCCTACGGCGGCTTGGAACGGACTACATAGACCTCTACCAGATCCATCGCCGTGATCAGCTGACCCCGTGGGAGGAGACGCTGGAGGCGCTCCACGATCTCGTGAAAATGGGCAAGGTCCGATACCTCGGCGCCTCATCGATGAAGGCTTGGGAGTTCAGCAAGGCGCTGAGCCTTCAAAAGGCCAACGGGTGGTCTCGGTTTGTCTCGATGCAGCACAACTACAATCTGATCGCTCGCGAGGAAGAGCGCGAAATGATCCCACTCTGCGCCGACGAGGGTGTCCAGACGATGATTTACAGTCCGCTCGCTCGTGGCAAGCTCGCTCGCCCGTGGGGGATCACCACCGAGCGCTCGCGGGCTGAGCCGGAAGGAGCCCAGCAGAGCGTGGCCACGGCTGAAAGCGATCGGGCAATCGTCGAGGCCCTGGGCGTCGTCGCGGCGGAAGTCGGCGTCAGCCAGGCTGAGATCGCCCTAGCCTGGCTCCATCGCAATCCAGTCGTCGCGGCGCCGATCGTGGGTGCGCTCAAGACTCAACACATCGACGACGCCGTAGCCGCGCTTTCAGTCACGCTCACCGATGATCAGGCCAAGCGACTGCAGGTTCCTTATACACCGCGCTTCGACGGTCAGGCGATCTCCGATCCGGTAGCATTACGCCGTGTGATGGAGGCAGCGACGGGGTTCAGGGCGTCCGTTCTCGTTTGAAACTTGTCTGTTTCTCATCGTCCGGTCTCTCGGGTCGAGCAGCGTCACAGCCTCGAAACAGGTACAATGATCCGCCTCCTAAAAGTGGTCGTTAGCTGTCGATAAGCTTGCCCAGCAGGGTCTCGAGCCGCTCGCGAGAATGTTCCTCCACAAAGCCAAGCAGCAGCGCTGCAGCGGTGGCCCTAGCCCTTATGCTGAGGCTCTGATCGGTGATCTCGCCCGCGGTCCAGAAGGACAGTACGCCACGGAACGCCAACGCGAGTTGGCCGGGCAGAACGTCCCGGGCCAGGGCACTCGTTCTCGGCGACAGCCCTTCGCCGCCCCCCAGCGCATCAGCCCACAGTGCTCGTGAGAGAGTCCAAACGCCGGCAGATTCGCCGCTCGGGGCGCCCAGGGCGGCCATCACCCCACGGTTGGAAGCAGGGTTCTCCAGCATTACATCCGCCGCGACGCCGACCGCAGCCAGAACGCGCGATGCGGCGTCGCCCTGCGGCGCGTCGATGGCAAACCGCGCATGCATCGTCTCAATTCGCTGCGCAGATAAGGCATGTAGGATCGCGACCTTGGCCCCGAACAGGTTGAATGGTGTCGCAAAGCTGACGCCCGCCTCCGCAGCTAACTCACGCATGGAGAACTCGGGTCGACCCGTGCCGAGCAGACGTTCAGCTGCGTTGAGCACGCGCTCACGGGTGGTCGAACCAGCAAACGGCGGATTGGTCTTGGCAATGGACATTGAGAGACTATATCATGATATAATAATGAACTGGGTAGGACCGCGATGATGAGCCGTAAACCGTTGAAGACATTTCTCATAACCGGCGTGAGTTCGGGGCTTGGCCGCGCGTTCGCCGCCGGGGCGCTTGCGGCCGGTCACCGCGTGATCGGGACCGTCCGTCGGGAGGAGGACATGGAGCGCTTCGCCTCTGTCGCACCCGGACGAGCGCATCCGCTTTTGCTGGATGTGACGGACTACCCCGCCATTCCCCAAGCCATCGCTCGCGCCGAGGCGGAGGCGGGCCCTGCGGACGTCCTCGTCAACAACGCCGGCTATGGTCACGAAGGCGCGCTTGAGGAGTCGTCAATGGACGAGCTTCAACACCAGTTCGCGGCCAACGTCTTCGGCCCCGTGGCGATGATCAAGGCGGTCTTGCCCGGCATGCGCGCGCGTCGCAGCGGCCACATCGTCAACGTGACCTCGATGGGGGGCTTCATCACCATGCCTGGGATCAGCTTTTACTGCGGGAGCAAGTTCGCGCTCGAAGGCATTTCGGAGGCGCTGGGCAAGGAGGTGGCGGGCTTCGGCATACGCGTCACGGCGCTGGCGCCGGGTCAGTTCCGCACCGACTGGGCCGGCCGATCGATGCAGAGAACGCCACGCAGCGTCGGAGACTACGACGGGGTTATGGACCCCGTCCGCGCCGCTCGCCTGGCCAAAAGCGGAAAGCAGCCTGGCGACCCCGAAAAGGCCGCTCTGGCGTTGCTCGAACTCGTCAACGCTGACAACCCGCCGGTACGTCTCTTCCTGGGTGAGGACGCCCTCGGGCTCGTGCGGCAGAAGCTGGACACCATGCGCACGGAGCTGTCGGTTTGGGAGACGCTGTCGCGCTCAACTGATTTCTCAACGTAAGCCCGCTTGCGACTGCGGCGGCGGGACGAGAGCCTGATCCGACCTCTGGTCTTAACCCGTACAGGTAGGGCGGGAGCCGGAGTTTCTCTCCCGGCAAGGTAGCTCATAAACATGCCGGTCGAGATCACGACCCATTCGGTTTTGTCCTGCGACCGTAGCTGTTCCCGAACATCCAGCTGGGCGTCGAAAATGTCCTGCGGTCCACCGCGCCCGATGGCTTCGAAGTCGACGCCGAACTGCCACGGAAAATAGCGCGGAATACCGGCTAGGAGCGCCGCCTTGGCGAGCTTCATCGGCGTATTGATGCCTGCGGCATAGCCGGCGCACCCGATCACCGTGTCATAGGCGGAGAACACCGCAGCCAACGCCTCAACTGAGCTCTTCACCAGATCCGGCCGGAAAGCGATGGCCGTAATGGTCAGCGAAGGGTGGAAAGCGGGCTTAGCCTTACGGCCAAGGAATGGCTGAAGATGGCTCGTCCTCTTCGGCGTCTTCACTGAACCTGCCTCGCTTCAGCATCTGGTCCAGCGCGGACTGCGCGAGGGGCTTGATCCTTTCAGGCCAACCAGTAGCGATGAGTGCGTCAGCCGACACCATTCCCGTCGTTGCGTCACAAGCCTCATCCAAAGCGACGCTGACCTTGAGGATCAACGCAGCCTCATCCTGCGTCAGCGCGCCGTTCGGTCTGACGCCGTCGCCGCGATGCGGAACCCAGTCGTAAAAGGCTTCGAAGTATTCTCCGGCTCCGGTCTGGCGAACATTTTCGTCGCCTTCTGCCAGTCCGAGCAGTTCCTCCATGATCCGGTTTCGGATGCGCTGATCGATGATCCGGCTGGATGGGGGCGTTTCCATCCGGTCATTTGGCCTCGATGCTTCAACGTCCGCAACGGGCCGATTTCAGCGATAGGCGTCGGCGCTGAAAGCGGACATTCGCTCTACAGACGACATAGGACCAGGCGACGCGGGCGAAGACCGGCGCTCAAGCTCCCAAGTTAACGATAGAACTTATGCGCAACCGGGCTGGAGGGCGAGCCAGGCACGGGCGGCATCCACGGGGTCTTGGCCTTCACCTGCGACGATCTGGTCGGGCGCAATGCCATCTGGATAGGTTTGGCCGTCGCGGTCCATCATCATGGCCGTCGTCACCACCACATTGGTGCCGTCGGCCAGCAAATAACCCTCATTGGATGAAGCTACTCCATAGGTGCGGACGCCGAAGCTGCGGGTGAACTTCCGGCCAGCAAAGGCGACCGCAACGCCCTCGCCCGAACTGGCGGTCGCATCGTCCAGAAGAAGGGCGACGGGAGCGGCGGCAAGGGATGGGATCAAACGCCAGTTGTGGATCGTCATCATCGTCAAACCACGTCCCTGTTCGGCGAGTACGATCGCAGAGCCCTCCTTCAGTGCGGCATAGTCCTCGACCAGCCCCTCGGCGTCCTCGCTCCGGCCTTGAGGTCCGTCACCAAGCAGGCTGGAGAGCCCGAGAAGCATTGGCCAGACATTGCCGCCCGTATTGCCTCTCAGGTCCAGGACATAGCCGCAGGTGCGCGGACCGGCATCAGCAACAGCGCTGAACAGTCGCGAACCATAGGCGATGGCGCCATCACCGAAGCCGGAGACGGCGGTCACGGTGATCAGTTCCGCGTCGCGGTCGGGGTTGACGGCGACAGCTTGGGTTACGATCCCCTCGCGTTTCATGAAGGGCGAGCTCGGGCGAGGACGGGGCGAAGTATGAGGGGTCAGGGGGCGGTCGCCATAACGTGCGCGCCAACCGGCCATTGCTTCAGGAGTGGGCTGGACGAAGGAATGACCGTCGCCCAATCCATTCGCCATGGCCTCCCAGGCTGGAAGCATGTCGATGTCGTCGCGAGCGCCTTGGGTGCGACTGCGCATGTCCTCAGCCAAGGCATCCCAATCAACCTGCCGACTGCGATAGGCGACAGGACGGACGACAGCGATGGCGTCCTTGATGCGCGTCGCGGAGTCAAACGGGGCTGTGGGCTGCTGGGTCAGCGGCACGGCGACGAGGAGAGGAAGGAGCATGGCGGACCCGACATCGATGATCAGTCTTGCTAGCCAGCCGTACATGTTCGCGGCCAGTTAAATCGCCGTCATGCGGAATTCGTGAGGGACCGCAATGGGGCGGCTTGAGACGTTGGCATTGCGCCTTACAGCGGACGCCCACTCACGCGCGGAATGTCGTGTTTACGGCACGTTCGTCATGACCGCTCCCGGCGCTTTTCAGGCCGGATAGACAACCCGCCATAGGGTGACTTGCGTTCATTCGGCGTTCTCGAAGTTGGGTACGCCGCTTGCCTCGTCATTCCGCTCTCCTATTCAAAAGCCTCGATCATCGACGTTACGGCTTCGCGTTGCTTATCATTGAGGTTCGACCAAGCTCGAATCAAACGAGCTGTTCCAGGACGTTCGCCACAACATCGCACTTCAGCGCTTCCGCAGCGAGCATCAGTTTCGATGACGCTATACGATTTGCCCCGGTTTCATATTTCTGGATCTGCTGAAAGCTAACGCCAATCGCTGCCCCCAGCCGACGTTGTGTCATTCCCACAGCTTCGCGGCGGTCGCCGATAGCCTTGCCTATTGCGACGGCCAGTCGCTTTTCATAATCGTTCATAAGCCGAAGTAACGGTTCAAGGCGGCCTGATCGCAAGAGCTGTTTTGGAAATCTGGCAGGCCGCAACCTCGTGTGACCGATGTCACCCCTGATCCGCTACCGAAAATCCCGCGTCCTCGGTCTGATCGTGTCGAGGTGAAGATCGGGAATGTAGATGTCCCGGACCTTGATCGCACGATGCGGGGCGTCACGCGCATCCGGCGACCCGCCGCGGTGGAATTCGTCGCCGCGCCCATGGGGCAGGGGGAAGGCCTCGCCCCGGTCGCCGACGGATGCGAGGAGGGCCGATGCGTCGTGAAGTCTGGTCGCGACGATGTGAACGACGTCGCCCTCACGCTGAACCTTGCCGTCGACGACGAGCATGGAGGCCGACAGGACGATGCGGCGCTGCTGTTCGTAGAGGCTCGGCCAGATGACGAGATTGGCCACGCCAGTCTCGTCCTCGATGGTGATGAACATGACCCCCTTGGCGCTGCCGGGCTTCTGACGGACCAGCACGAGGCCCGCGACGCGCGTCAGCCGACCATCGCGCCTGGCGGTCCCATCGGCGCAGGTCATGACGTGGCGTGACTGCAGATCGCCGCGCAGGAAGCTCAGCGGATGATCGCGCAGCGTCAGGCCGATGTGGCTGTAGTCCTCGACCACTTCCCGTCCAGGCGTCATCGGCTTGAGACCCGGATGGGGTTCCGAGATTTCCGGCTTCTGCTCGTGGGCGTCGGCGGCGGCGAATAGGGGGAGGGGGTCGTCCCGCAGCCCCTTGATGGCCCACAGCGCGTCGCGGCGGTCCAGATCCATATCCGGCCTGAAGGCGTCCGCCTCCGCCAAGCGGACCAGGCTGGCGACCCGGGCCCCGGCGCGTCGCCACAGGTCGTCGACTGAGCGGAAGGCGCCGTCCGTCCGCGCCGCCAGGAGGCGGGCGGCGTCGCCGTTCACCAGGCCGCGCACCATCCGGAACCCTAAACGGACGGCAAGGCGACCCTCCTCGCCTGCAGGCTCCAGGGTGCAGTCCCAGCGGCTGGCGTTGACGCAGACCGGCCGGATCTCGACGCCGTGCTGCTGGGCGTCACGGACGATCTGCGCCGGCGCATAGAAGCCCATGGGCTGGGCGTTCAGCAGCGCGGCGCAGAAGACATCCGGGTGATGGCATTTGAGCCAGGAGGAGGCATAGGCGATCAGGGCGAAGGAGGCCGCATGGCTTTCCGGAAAGCCATAGGAGCCGAAGCCCTCAAGCTGGCTGAAGGTCTTCTCGGCGAAGGCGGCGTCATAGCCGCGTTCGACCATGCCGCTGATCAGCTTGTCCTTGAAATGGCTGACCCCGCCGGTGAATTTGAACGTCGCCATGGCCCGGCGGAGTTGATCGGCTTCCGAAGCGGTGAAGCCGGCGCATTCGATCGCGACCCGCATCGCCTGTTCCTGGAAGAGCGGCACGCCCAGGGTCTTGCCGAGCACCTTCTCCAGCTCGGGCTTGGGATAGACGACGTCCTCCTTGCCCTCTCTGCGGCGCAGATAGGGATGGACCATGTCGCCCTGGATCGGGCCGGGGCGGACGATGGCGACCTCGATGACCAGATCGTAGAAGGTGCGCGGCTTGATGCGCGGAAGCATGGCCATCTGGGCCCGGCTCTCGATCTGGAAGACGCCGAGCGTGTCGGCCTTCCGGATCATCGCATAGGTCCGGGGGTCCTCGGCCGGGATGGTGGCGAGGTCGAGCGCGATCCCCTTGTGTTCGGCCAGGAGGTCGAAGCCGCGCTTCATGCAGCTGAGCATGCCCAGCGCCAGGACGTCGACCTTCATGAACTTCAGGACGTCGATGTCGTCCTTGTCCCATTCGATGACCTGGCGATCCTTCATCGCCGCCGGCTCGATCGGAACCAGATCGTCCAGACGATCGTGGGTCAGGACGAAGCCGCCCGGATGCTGGCTGAGGTGGCGCGGGGCGCCGATCAGCTGGCGCGACAGCTCCAGCGCCAGGCGAAGCCGCCGGTCCTGCAGATTGAGGTTGAGGTCCTCGACGTGTTTGTCTTCGATTCCTTCGCTGGAATAGCTCCAGACCTGGGACGCCAGGGTCTTGATCAGGTCTTCGCTGAGACCGAGCGCCTTGCCGACGTCGCGCAGGGCGCCGCGCGACCGATAGCGGGTGACGACGGAGCACAAGGCCGCATGGTTGCGGCCGTAGGTCTCGAAGATCCACTGCATGACGATCTCGCGCCGCTCATGCTCGAAGTCGACATCGATGTCCGGGGGCTCGCGGCGCTCCTGGCTGACGAAGCGCTCGAACAGCAGGTCGTTGCGGCCCGGGTCGATCGAGGTGACGCCCAGGACATAGCAGACGGCGGAGTTGGCGGCCGAACCCCGACCCTGGCACAGGATGTCCTGACTGCGGGCGAAGCGCACGATCGAATGGACCGTCAGGAAATAGGGGGCGTAGTCGAGCTGGCCGATCAGATCGAGTTCGTGCCGAAGCGTCTTGCGGACCCTGTCCGGCAGCCCTTCCGGATAGCGGTCGGCGGCCCCGGCCCAGGTCAGCTGTTCCAGCGTCTGCTGCGGCGTCATCCCGGGCGTCGAGACCTCGTCGGGATATTGATAGGCCAGCTCATCCAGCGAAAACCGGCAGCGGTCGGCGATCTCGACCGAGCGGGCCAGGGCCTCGGGATAGGCCTTGAACAGCCGGTGCATCTCTTGGGGCGGCTTCAGATAGCGATCCGCATGGCGTTCGCGCCGAAACCCCAGTTCGTCGATGGTGCAGCCGTGCCGGACGCAGGTGACGACATCCTGCAACAGGCGTTGGTCCGGATGATGGAAGAGGACGTCATTGGTCACGACGGTCGGCACGCCGGCCTGGGCCGCCAGGGTGGACAGGTCGTGCAGGCGCAGCGCATCGCCGGGGCGGCGGCGCAGCGTCAGGGCCAGATAGGCGCCGGCCGGGAAGGTCGCCTTCAGTCGTCGCAGATTGGCGGCGCAGGCGTCGTCCGCCTCGTCGGGGACGAGGACGGCGATCAGGCCTTGCGACCAGTCCTTCAGGTCCGCCCAGTCGAGATGGCATCTGGCCTTGCCGGCGCGGCGCTTGCCCAGGGACAGCAGACGGGTCAGGCGGGAATAGGCGGGGCGGTCGGCCGGATAGACGAGCAGGCCGGTTCCATCGACCAGGTCGAGGCGGCAGCCGACGATCAGCCGTACGCCGGAAGCCTTGGCCGCCTCATGGGCGCGCACGATCCCGGCCAGGGAGTTGCGGTCGACGATGGCCAGGGCCTCCAGCCCGCACAGCCGCGCCTGTTCGAACAGCAGCTCGCAACTGCTGGCGCCGCGCAGGAAGGAGAAGTGCGAGGTGGCTTGAAGCTCGGCGTAGGACATGGGGGTTCGGGAGGTTCGACATCCCCGAAAGCGCCGGCCGGCGACCGAAGGCAAGCGTCGCCTTGGACAAATGTTTTCTTTTTGTTCTCGTGTTGATATTCAGGGCCTCATGCAGGGATCGGCCATCCGCAAGATCGTCCATGTGGACATGGACGCCTTCTTCGCCTCCGTCGAACAGAGGGACGATCCGGCTTTGCGGGGCAGGCCCGTGGCCGTCGGTCATGCCGCAGCGCGGGGCGTCGTCGCCGCCGCCAGCTACGAGGCGCGGCGGTTCGGGGTGCGCTCGGCCATGCCGTCCACGACCGCCCTGCGCAAATGCCCGGACCTCGTCTTCGCCCCGCCGCGCTTCGAGGTCTACCGCGCGGTCTCGGCGCAGATTCACGCGATCTTCGCCGACTACACCGACCTGATCGAACCCTTGTCTCTGGACGAGGCCTATCTCGATGTGACCGCCGATCGGCGCGGTCTGGGAACCGCCTCGGCGACGGCGCAGGCGATCCGGCGGCGGATTCTGGAGGAGACCGGCCTGACGGCCTCGGCCGGGATCTCCTACAACAAGTTCCTGGCCAAGCTGGCGTCGGACCAGAACAAGCCGAACGGCCAATTTGTCGTGGCGCCGGGCCGGGGCGAGGCCTTTGTCGAGACCTTGCCGGTCCGGCGGTTTCACGGCGTGGGGCCGGTGACCGCCGCCAAGATGGAGCGTCTGGGTCTGCGCACCGGCGCGGATCTGCGCCGCCAATCCCTGGCCTTTCTTCAGCACCATTTCGGCAAGTCCGGACCCTGGTACTACGCCATCGCCCGCGGCGAGGACGACCGGCCGGTCAACCCGGACCGGACGCGCAAGTCCAGCGGCTCGGAAACCACCTTCGCCTCCGACCTGACCGAGCCCGAGGCGATCGAGGCCGGGGTGGCGGCGATGGCGGACGAGGTCTGGACCTGGTGCGAGACGGCGGGCCGTCGCGGGCGGACCGTCACCGTCAAGGTCAAATGGGCCGACTTCCAGCAGTCGACCCGCAGTCGCTCCCTGTCCGAACCCGTCGCCTCCCGCGAGGCCTTGCGCGACGTCAGTCGACTGCTGGTCCGGTCCCTCTATCCGCCGGCCCGGGGCGTACGGCTGGTCGGGGTCAGCCTGTCCAATCTGGAGACGACGGGCGCGGCGATCGAACGGCTGGCTCTGTCGTGACCGGAGCCGCGCAGATCGACCTGTTCGGCGACATGTCCGTCCGCGCGCCGGTCGTGGCGGGGTTCGACTATTGGGCCGACGTCCTGCCGGCGCCCGAACAGGCCGCGCTTGTGAAGGCGCTCCAAACCCTCGCCTTCAAGCCCTATGAGCATCTGGGCTACCTCGGCCATCGCCGGATCGCCGCCTTCGACCGCGAAGGCGGCGGCGCGGGATGGCCGGCGTTTCTCTCGGACTTGATGGCGCGCCTGGCGAACCGGCTCGATCTGGACGGTGCGGCGTTCGTCCAGGTCCTGGTCAATGAATATGCGCCGGGCGCGGGCATCGGCTGGCATCGCGACCGCCCCGTCTATGGCGAGATATTGGGCCTGTCCCTGCTGTCGCCCTGCGTGATGCGGCTGCGCCGTCGCGATGGGGCCGGCTTTCTGCGCAGGAATGCGCCGCTGGCGTGCGGCTCGGCCTATCGATTGTCGGGGGAGGCGCGCGCGGCCTGGGAGCATTCGATCGCGCCGATGACGGCCCTGCGCTATTCCGTCACCTTCCGGACCCTGGCCGGCGAGGGATCGCTGGGACGGTCGGCCGACGTCAAGCGGTCCCGATCGGTCGGGTCAGGCGAGGTCGATCCAGACCGGGGCATGGTCGCTGGCGCCCTCGGCGCCGCGGACCGCGCGGTCGACGCCGGCGTCGGTCAGGCGTTCGGCCGCAAGGCCGTTGAGCAGCAGATGGTCGATCCGCAGACCGGCGTCGCGGTCCCAGGCCTCCCGGAAATAGGACCAGAAGGTCCAGGGCGGCGGATCGTGCGGGAAGCGCTCGCGCAGGGCGTCGGTCCAGCCCTGGTCGAGCAGGCTCTGAAACGCCGCGCGGCTCTCGGGCTGGAGCAGGGCGTCGGTCTTCCATGAGCGGACATTGTAGATGTCGGCGTCGGCCGGGACGACATTGTAGTCGCCGCAGAGAACGACCGGCGCCTC
>Ga0157369_10002504_pt1 | contig 21991 bp, 21 predicted proteins | sample C25metaG_FD_113461 | JGI IMG/M metagenome (GOLD analysis project Ga0157369, IMG submission 113461) | Corn rhizosphere microbial communities from Kellogg Biological Station, Michigan, USA - C2-5 metaG | ecosystem: Host-associated > Plants > Roots > Rhizosphere > Soil | place: USA: Michigan...
AAGTTTCCCGCTCCCATTGGGTACACGTCTGGAAAGTAGACGAAGGCAAAATCAGCTACATGCGCGAATACGTGGACAGTCTGGCGGTAAGCCGGGCGCACAGCCCGGCCGGTCATCTGGAGGCCGCCACCTGATCGCTTCTTGCATTTAAGCCTTAGCATTGTGTGCTACGGCTTAGCTTTTCGAGATATCGGTCATACCGCCATCCGGAATCCCGCCACACTTGTCACTCCCCGACCGTTCGATACCTGCATCAGTATTTATATATGGCCACGATGCACTCGGTCATATCGAGAACGCAATGAAAGCAAACATCCGAGGAAGGAGAATAAGATGGCAATAAATAAAGGGATAGACAAGGAACACGCGAAAACGCATCTCGCGATGAAAACACCCCCGATCGTGTCGCAGCAGGAGTGGGAGGCTGCGCGCCAGCAGCTCCTCGTGAAGGAGAAGGCCTTGACCGGCTCCCGTGACGCGTTGGCCGCCGAACGCCGGCGGATGCCTTGGCTGGCGGTGGACAAAGAGTACGAGTTCGACGGACCCAAGGGCAAAGTAAGCCTGCTTGATCTGTTCGCGGGCCGCCGTCAGTTGATCGTCTATCGCGCCTTCTTTGAGCCCGGAGTGTTTGGCTGGCCTGAGCACGCCTGCCGCGGCTGCTCCCTGGGCGCCGATCAGGTCGCTCACCTGGCCCATCTGAACGCGCGCGACACCACCCTCGTCTACGCCTCACGCGCGTCGCAGGCGGACATCGCACGTCTGAAAGCGCGGATGGAGTGGGAGATGCCCTGGTACACCATCACCGACGACTTCGACGCGGACTTCGGCGTCGATGAATGGCACGGCCACAACGTGTTCTTCCGCGAAGGCGAGCGGGTGTTCCGAACATACTTCATCAACGCTCGCGGCGACGAGGCGATGGGGACCACCTGGAGCTATCTCGACATCACGCCGTTCGGCCGTCAGGAGACTTGGGAGGACTCGCCAGAGGACTACCCCCAGACCCCGCCGTACAAGTGGTGGAACTGGCACGACAACTACAACGCCGAGGTCTCGCCTGACCCGAAGTGGGTCAAGGTGTCCGACGCCGGAGAAGCCGCCTTCCGAAAGCGTGACGCAGAGGCGAAAGCGACCTAAGAAGGGCGACCACTTCGGCGCCTTCGAGCAGCGGAACGGCCAGCGATGCCCGTTCCCAGCTTCTCTCGCGCTCGCGGCCAGTCTCGTTCCCGCCTTTCGGGCCGTTCGACTTGACCCACAGCAAATTAAAGGAGCTGACCGCTGAAAGGGGAACCGAAAACTACTTAAGCTGCGCCGTCCGCCGCCTCGGCGGCGCCGTACTCTTTCAACTTATTAAACAAGGTCTTCAGGCTGATTCCCAAAATCTCAGCCGCCCGTGTCTTGTTGTTCTTAGTGTGCTGTAGCGTCAGTTGCACCAGGGCTTTCTCCGCATCGGATACGGTCGTGCCCACCGGCAGCCGCACGCAATCCGGTTCGAACACTTGCGCAGGGAGTCTCGATCCGGCCGGTACACCAAAATCGTAGGGCAGATGCGACATCAGGACCGTCCCTTCGCCCGCCATGATCACTGCACGCTCCAGCACGTTGCGCAGTTCTCGCACATTGCCTGGCCAGGCATATTTCTGGAACGCATCCATAACCTCGTCGTTCACGTTCGTCACGTTGCAGGTGTGCTTGCGGTTCAAGCCGCCGATCAATGCCTCGCACAGCAGCGGTAAATCCGAAAGGCGCTGCCGTAAGGGCGGCAGCACGATTTGGAATACGTTCAGCCGGTAGTAAAGGTCCTCGCGCAAATCGCCAGTTTTCAAGGCCTCGTCCAGATTTCGATTCGTCGAGGCTACGATCCGTACGTCCACCGAAATCTCAGCTTTGCCCCCCAGTCGGCGCACATGCGAATCCTCCAGCACGCGCAGCAGCTTAGCCTGCGTTCCCGAGGGCATTTCTGCCAGTTCATCCAGCAGCAAAGTACCGTGCTGTGCCAGTTCGAAACAACCCGCGCGGCGTTCGAGCGCTCCGGTAAACGCGCCCTTTTCGTGTCCGAATAGCTCACTTTCCATCAGCGTCTCTGGCATCGCGGCGCAATTGATCGCGACAAACGGTCCTCCGCGCCGTGTGCTCAATTGATGGACTGCGCGCGCCACGAGTTCCTTGCCGGTGCCGCTTTCGCCCGCCACCAGGACCGCCGCCATGCTGGGCGCCACCTGTCGAATGGTCGAGAAAACGTCTTGCATCGGCGGTGAGGTGCCTACCATGTCCACCAGCACGCCCTGGTATTGCAGCTGCCGCTGTAACCGCTCGGTCTCCTCCGCCATCTGGCTTTGCGAAGCAGCTCGTTCGATCAGAAAACGTAGCGCCGATGGCTGTATAGGCTTTTCGAGAAACCAATACGCACCGAGATCGTGAGTGGTCTGAATCGCTGTCTCGATATTTCCAAATGCCGTCAGCACGATCGACGGCGGCATGTTCCCATCCGCTGCCAGACGCTTCATCAGCTCGAAGCCGTCCATGCGCGGCATCATCAGGTCCGTCACGATGACGTTGGCCGAAAACGCTGCCAGCTTCTCGAGAGCCTCTTGTCCGTCCCCCGCTACCTCGGCTTTGTAGCCCCAGGCGTCGAGCATGGCGGCCAAAGGGGCACGTTGCGTCTCCTCGTCGTCCACAATCAGGACATTAATTGGTTTGCGTGTGGTTGAGTTAGCCAATGAGTTTTCAGTGTTACCGTTATGGGATGCACGCGCGAACATGGTTTCCGCCCGGCAGGTCTGCCGCAAAATTATAGGAGCTATTAACAGTTTACGGTATACTTCGGAGCGGACTTGGAACGCGCCCTGCATGAAGATGAACCGCCCCCGTTCCTGAGTTCCTGGCCGCGGGTTTATGCCGCGGTTCTCGGCTACCTGGCCATCTTGATTCTGCTTCTCTACGCGGTGACAAGATTCCTAAGTTACTGATCATGCAGGAGCGATGAGAACACTCGATTGGGTGGTCCTGTTCGCTTGGCTGATCTCGCTGGTTTCGTACGGCTTGTATCGCGGGCGCGGCAGCAACACGGTCAGCAAATATCTTTTGGCTTCGAAGAGCATGCCCTGGTATGCCATGGGGCTTTCGATCCTTGCCACTCAAGCCAGTGCCATCACATTTATTTCCACTACGGGCCAGGGCTACGTCGATGGTATGCGTTTTGCGCAGTTCTATTTCGGTCTGCCTATCGCGATGGTCATTCTGTCCGCTACGGCGGTGCCTATTTTCCATCGCGCCAAGGTTTTCACTGCCTATGAATATCTCGAACAGCGGTTCGACGCGAAAACGCGCGCCCTCGCCAGCGGCATTTTTCTTATCCAGCGCGGGCTGGCAGCTGGAATTGGCCTGTATGCTCCGGCCGTTGCTCTTTCCGATGTGCTCGGTTGGAACGACCGCTGGATCACCGTGCTCATCGGCGCGCTGGTAGTCCTCTACACCACGAGCGGCGGTATTAAGGCACTGACCTGGGCCGATGTGCAGCAGATGAGTATGATCTTCGTCGCGCTCATTGCCAGTCTCGTGATTGTGTTGCATGCTCTGCCGCAAAATATTTCCATGGTAGATGCGCTTCATCTCGCCGGGGCGGCTGGCCGCTTGAACATTGTCGACACCCGCTTCGATTTGAGTAATCGCTATAACCTCTGGAGCGGACTGATCGGCGGCGCGTTCCTCGCCCTCGCTTACTTCGGCTGCGATCAAAGTCAGGTGCAACGCTATCTCACCGGGAAATCCGTCGCGCAGAGCAGGCTGAGCCTTATCTTTACTGCCGCGGTGAAGATCCCCATGCAGTTGTTCATTTTGTTCATCGGCGCGATGGTCTTCGTGCTCTCGCTATTCGTGCCGTCGCCGATGATTTTCCATCCGCTCGAAGCGGCACGTGCCCAAAAAACCGCCGCCTGGACGCCCGCCCAAGCCAATTATCAGCGCAGTTTCGAGGAGCGCCGCCAGGCTGCATACCAATTCGCCGATAACCAAACGCCAACGACGCTTTCCACGTTTCGCCATGCCCAGAGCGATTTCGACAGTGCCCGCGAGCGTGGCCTCCACATCGTCGGCAATCGATTCGATGACACCAACTACATCTTCCTTTCATTTGTGAAATCGTATCTGCCTGTGGGCTTGGTTGGTCTGGTAGTCGGCGTGATCTTCTCGGCTTCCATGGGCTCTACTTCTGGAGAGATCAACTCGCTCGCCACCGTCTCGGTAGTTGATATCTACCGCCGCTATATAGTGCGCGATGGCAGCGACAGCCATTATTTAGTAGCCTCACGGTTTCTGACCGTTTTCTGGGGTGCCTTTGCCGTTTCCTTCGCCGCCCTTGGAGCGCGCGGTTTTGGCGCCCTCATCGAACGCGTCAATATCGTCGGCTCGCTCTTCTACGGCGGCCTGCTGGGCGTCTTTGTGCTGGCATTTTTTTGCAAGCACGTGGGGGGAACCGCCGCTTTCTGGGGAGTGATCGCAGGCGAGGCCGCTATTTTCTCCGCTGCACTGTTTACCAGTATTTCCTTCCTCTGGTACAACGTCATCGGCTGCCTGGTGGTGGTAGCAGTAGGTCTGTTGTTGGCAGCTTTCAGAGGTGGTGTAGCGTGCCGGCCTGCCCCGGATCTTTAGGGGCCACTCTCAAACCTGCAGCGTTGCAATATCCACTGTGGACTGGTGGCCTTCTACAACGACAATCCCGCTCTCTGTGACGTGATACTTCTTCCGGTCCTTGTTCAGGTTGATGCCAATCTCTGTTCCTTCCGGAATTTTTACGTTCTTGTCGAGAATGGCGCGGCGCACCTTGGCATGCCGCCCGATATCGCAGTTGTCGAAGATCACCGAATCCTCTACATCCGCTCCCGTGTGAATGCGTACTCCGCGCCCCAGCACCGACCGGCTGACGCTGCCGCCGGAAATGATGGAGCTGCCGGCAATGATCGAATCGATCGCCATACCCCGCCGCCCATCCTCGTCGAACACAAACTTCGCCGGCGCATCGAAATAGCCGGCCGTGCGAAGGGGCCATTGCCGATTGTATAGATTTAATGCGGGCGAGACCGACCGTAGGTCCATGCTCGCTTCGTAGTAGGCGTCGAGAGTCCCCACATCACGCCAATACTGGGGTGCTCCGATCGGATCTCCGGGAATGATGTTCGTCTGAAAATCATAGGCATACATGTCGACCCGCCCTATCAGCCGTGGCAAAATGTCCTTGCCGAAGTCGTGTGCGCTGTCCTTACGTTTTTGATCGGCTAGAAGCTCGCGAACCAGGAGGTCGGTCGAGAAGATGTAGTTCCCCATCGAGGCATATACGCGTGTGGGATCGCCCGGTATTGTCGGCGCATCGGCTTTCTTTTCGTGAAAGCCGGTTATGTTGCCGTTAGGCGTTGCTTCCACCACTCCAAACTCAATGGCCATTTCCTTTTCCACGGGAATCGCCGCAACCGTGACGCCCGCCCGCTTTTCCACGTGATACTCGATCATCTGACGGATGTTCATGCGGTAAATGTGATCGGCTCCGAAAATCGCCACCACGTGGGGATCGGCCTGCTGGATCAGATTCAGGTTTTGAAAAATCGCGTCCGCGGTCCCGCGGTACCAGTCTTCTTCGGCCGAGCGCATCTGGGCCGGTACCGGAATGATGAAGTTGTTTTTGAGTAGCCCGCTAACTTCCCAGCCTTCCCGCAGATGCTGAAGCAGCGACTGACTCTTGAATTGGATCAAGACATAAATCGAGTAGACTCCCGAGTTAATAAGATTACTCAGGACGAAATCGACGATGCGATAGCGGCCACCAAACGGCACCGCGGGTTTCGCCCGTTCCTTCGTCAGCGGAGAAAGGCGCGTTCCTTTGCCGCCCGCGAGCACAAACGCCAAAACACGAAGCTGCATATTAAAACCTACCCCCGCTCCATCGACTCATTCCCGGCCAACCGGGTGTCCTTTGAATTTTAATGATTCCAATCGAGTGCGAGTTCGACGAATGATCGCACCGCCACGCCGGTTGGCCCTTTCGAGAGCCAGGATTTGCCTTCGTCGAGCCATGCTGTGGATGCAATATCCAGATGAACCCAGGGCGTGGGGTCCGCAAACTCGCGCAGGAACCACGCCGCCGTAATCGAGCCGCCATAACGCCCGCCGATGTTCGGCAAATCGGCGAATGCGGATTTCAGATAGTCTTTGTATTCCTCATCCATCGGCAGCTGCCACGTCTTCTCGCCGGCCACGCGCGCGGCGGCCAGGAATCTCGCCAGAAAGGTTTCATTGTTGGTAAACGCACCCATGTTGTGATGCCCCAGCGCGATTCCGATCGCCCCGGTCAATGTGGCCGCATCCACCATGTGAGTGGCGCCGTTGCGATTGGCATAGGTAATGGCGTCCGCCAAAATTAGACGTCCTTCTGCGTCGGTGTTCAATACTTCAACGGTCTTGCCGGAAAGCGAGGTCACGATGTCGCCAGGACGCTGCGCATTACCATTCAGCATATTTTCAACGGTAGGAACATACCCGGTCACCGGTATCGCCGGTTTGAGTGCGGCCAGTGCGCGCATGGCGCCAATGACCGCCGCCGCCCCGGCCATATCGTACTTCATTTTTTCCATGCCGTCACTCGGCTTTATGGAAATGCCTCCGGTGTCAAACGTGACGCCTTTACCAACCAGCGCCAGATGATCCGTGCCCTGCGTCGCGTTAGGACGGTATTTGAGAACAATCAAAAACGGCGGATTGCTACTGCCCTGCGCCACGCCCAGCAGCGCGCCCATGCCGAGCGATGCCATGGCCTTTTCATCCAACACTTCGCACTCGAGACCGGCATCGGCCGCCATCCGCGAAGCGGCGTCAGCCAGCACTGCCGGGGTGAGCTTGTTGGCCGGTTCATTGACCAGATCGCGCGTCAGATTCTGCGATTCGGCGATGACGCGCCCGCGCTCTAACGAGCCGCGCAATGCGGTCGTATTCTTGCCTGGCGTAGCTATTGTAAAGGCGTCGATCTGCTGCTCGTCTTTTTTGGGGTCCGACTTGTATTTGCTTGCCTCCCAGCCGCCCAGCACCGCGCCCTCTGCTACCGCGCTCACATATTCGTCCGGGTTCTCCAGCAGCAGCGTAATAGTACGCGCTCCCTTGGCTTTAAGCGTTCGCACTAGCACGCCGCCCAACCGTCGTGCTTCCACAGTCGAAAATTTGTCACGTTTACCGCCGCCGATGACCACCAGCCGTTTGGCGGCCACACCCTGGGGCCGATGCAAGATCGCGGTTTCGTACAGTTTGCCGGAAAATTCTTTCGCGGCGCGCATCTCGGCAAGCCAGCCATCCTGTAGGGCAATCTCCGGATCCCCCTCTGCCTCTCCCTTTTCCGGGGCCTCAAAGCAAATTACAACAAGGGCATCGGCGTTTATTTTGTCAATCGCAGACGTATCAATACGAAGTTGCATGATTTGAAATTCTGACTTCTGCCTTCTAGCTCCTGACTCCTAAACTTAGGACTTCTTACTTCTCCCCACAGCAGCCTTGGCCTCGGCCTGCATCTCCCTGGCCTTTATTGCTTCCCGCTTATCATGGAACTTCTTCCCTTTGCCCACGGCGATCTCCACTTTAATCCGTCCGCCTTTAAGATACAGCTTGGTCGGAACTATCGTCAGTCCCCGTTCGCGGGTTTCGACCCGCAGTTTCTCGATCTCACCCCGGTGTAGCAGCAGTTTGCGCCTGCGCACCGGCATGTGGTTCATCAGGTTGCCATGCGAATACTCGCTGATGTGGGCGTTTACCAGGAAGGCTTCGCCCTCCGTGATCTCGGCATAGCTCTCCTTGAGCTGGATTTTGCCGGTCTTGGCGGCTTTTACCTCCGTTCCGGTCAACACCAGTCCGGCTTCGTACCGGTCCGAGAGCTGGTAATTGTGACCGGCCGAGCGGTTATCGCTTAGAATCTTAATGTCGCTTTGCTGGGCCAAGGTTTTGTCTTCCCAGTTTCGCGCAATCATTAAACGGAACCGCCTGGGGACACGTCAACTCTTTGAACCGAGAGGAATTCAGGGTCGGTCCGACACTCTCTTTGTGTGCTTGGTGGTGGCTTAAGGGCGGGGATGCAATATAAGGTTAAAGCTTTGGGCGGACTGGGGTATGCTGCGATGCTGGTTTGCGGCGCGGCGTTGCTCGTTATGCCACTCGGGGCGCGCACCAAAAAGGGCGACAAGTTCCTGAAAGAAGGGGAGAAAGCCGAAGCCCAAAAGGATTTCGATACCGCCCTTCATTACTACGATCAGGCGCTGGAAGAGGATTCGCGCGAGCCGGCTTACATGTTGGCCGACCAGCGGACGCGTGGCCGGGCCGCCGAGCAGCACGTTGCCCAGGGCAAGAAATTGCTTCAGCAGCAGAAATTGAACGAGGCGATGGTGCAGTTTCAGAAGGCTCTGCTTACCGATCCTTCTTCTCAGATCGCTTTGCAGGAGATTGCCGAAGCCGAAAGCATGTTAAAGGAGCAGGCCAGAGTTCCCCTGGGTACTCCGATTTTGACAGCGGCAGAGCGCGCGCGGCGGGAGATTGAGACACGTATCGGTTCACTTCAGGGGCCGCCCGAGTTGCGCCCGATCACTAGCCAGCTGGACGGCTTGCGGCTCAATAACCAGCCCGCGCGGGTGCTTTACGAAAGCGTCGGAAAGCTCGCCGGCATCAACGTCCTGTTCGATCCTGCGGGTATCGATTCGGCAACCGGCGGCACGCGGAACTTCAATCTCGATTTGAATCACGTGACGTTGGAAGAGGCGCTCAACTACGTCGCGCTCGTCACCCATACGTTTTGGAAGGCCATTAGCCGGAACGCGATTTTCGTAACCCAGGAGAACGAACAGAAGCGCCAGGAATATCAGGATGAGGTAGTGCGCGTGTTTTATATTCAAAACGCCAGCACCCCCGCCGAATTCAACGAGATATTCAATGGCCTGCGCGCAGGCGCCAAGCTAACCGTTGGAATTTTCCAGGTGGCCAGCCAGAACGCCATTGTGGTCCGTGGCACGCCGGATACCATCTCGATCTGTGAGAAGCTGATCCACGATCTCGACCGGCCGAAGCCGGAAGTAGTGGTCGATGTCGTGGTACTCGAAGTGTCGAAATCAAAAATTACCAATTTGGGTGCAGCATTAGTGAGCCAGGCGGGCACCGGCTTGAGCGTACCGGTTACATTTGCGCCCGGCAATACGCGGATCACGCCTACCCCGCCGACCACGCCGACCACCCCTACCACGCCGACCACCCCTACCACGCCGACCACCCCTACCACGTCTCCAGTCCCTTCGATTCCACTCTCTGAACTCGGTCACCTCTCGACAAACGATTGGGCGATTACTCTGCCGGGAGCGATTGCTCAGGCGTTGTTAAGCGACTCCTCTTCCAGAATTTTGCAGCGTCCGCAGGTGCGAGTCACCGACAACGGAAAAGCGAGCCTGAAGATCGGTCAACGGATCCCCTATGTGTCGGGATCGTTGAATTCGGCTGTCGCTACGCCGGGCTCCATTCCTTATGCGACGACGCAGTTCCAGCAGGTAGACGTTGGTGTCAATATCGATTTACAGCCGCACGTGATTGGTACAGACGAGATCAGTATGAAAATCAAGGTTGAGATCTCGAACGTGGTGCGAACCGAGAGCATCGCCGGTGTGGACCAGCCCGTGATTGGGCAGAAGATCAACGAAGCCGAAATTCGCATGAAGGACGGAGAGGCGAGTTTGCTTGGCGGCTTGACCTCCGATAGTGATACGCAGGCGACAGCGGGAGTACCGGGCATCTCGAATATGCCGGTGCTCGGCTATGTATTTGGCACTCACAGCAAAGATCGGGAAAAAGATGACATCATCGTCGCTTTGATCCCACGCATCGTCCGCGCGCCGTCAATCATCGATCCCTCGAATGAAGGCGTACTCGCCGGAACAGAGCGCCTCATTCGCGTCAGCAGGCGCCCGGAAACTCCGGTCGCTTCCGCCCCAGCCGCTCAGCCGGCCCCGGGAGTCCGGCCTCCGCAGGGTGTGCCTCCGCAAGTCGCGCCCCCGCCTGCGCCGCTCGGCGCCCAGGTGCAGCCTCAGCCTGCCGCGCAAAATCCGCGGCCATCCAACGGCGCAAATCCGTAAGATGAAGGTAGTGGTACAAGAGGGTCGGCGAAACCGCTCGCCCCGCAGCGGAAGTCAGGCGGGGTTTAGCCTGGTGGAACTGATTGTCGCCTTCACCATTTTGCTCATTTTGACGAGTATGGCCGTTCCCCTTGCGCGCTTTCAGGTGCGTAGGGAGCGCGAAAAGGAGTTGCGTGCCGACCTGCGCGAGATGCGCGAGGCCATCAATAAATACAAAGACGTCTGCGACCAGGGCAAAATTCAGGCAGGTGATCCGGAGAGTTACTGTTATCCGGCTACGCTTGAGATTTTGGTGGAAGGCGTCAAATTATCCAACACGATCAGCGGCAATGGACAAACTGGAAAGCTCAAATTCCTGCGGCGCATTCCGAAAGATCCAATGACGGGCGATACCGAGTGGGGAAAGCGCAGCATGCAGGACGAGCCCACTTCGGATTCCTGGGGTGGCCAGAATGTTTTCGACGTGTACACGAAAACCATGGATAGAGACGGTAATGGTAAATCGTATTCGGAATGGTAAGTGGCAGCGTGGCTTCACGCTGATCGAGTTGATGGTCGTTATGGCGATCATCGCGGTTTTGCTTTCCATCGCCGTACCCATCTACCAGAAGTCCATCACGCGCGCCAAAGAAAGCGTGCTGCGCAATAATCTGTTCACCATCCGGACAATGATTGATGAGTACACCGTTGACAAGCAGAAAGCTCCTGATTCTCTCGCGGATCTGGTCTCGGAAGGCTATCTGCGGCAAGTGCCGCAGGACCCCATGACCAACTCGGATCAGACCTGGAAGCCGATCATGGAAGATACGCCGGTTGGCGGCTCGAACAGCTCCCCAGGCTTGTTCGATGTGCGCAGCGGATCGGACAAGACAGCCCTTGACGGTTCTTCTTATTCCGAGTGGTGAGCGCTTGCTAGACTGAAATTCGGCGAAGCTCTTCGCCGTCCGTGTTCCCCGATCGTCTAACGGTAGGACAGCGGCCTTTGGAGCCGTTAATCGTGGTTCGAATCCATGTCGGGGAGCCAAACTGCTATTCCAAGGTCGAGCGCCGCTTTAGCTCCTGATTTTGTTCCCATCAGAGTTTTCCCTGAGGAAGCGAGCCCACCGGTTTTCGATACTTCGACCGGTCCGAAGCCGCGATGCCTAGAACGTCACCTTCACCGCCATCTGAATAATGCGCGCTGGCAGCGTGCTGCTGATCACTCCTGCCTGCCCCGTGCCGATCGCCGCGTTCGGCGCATTGAAGTTCGCGTGATTAAACGCATTGAACCATTCGCTGCGGAGATCCAGCGCGAATTTCTCACGAATGCGGAAACGTCGCACTAAGCTCAGGTCGACGTTGAAATAACCGGGACCGGTAAGAATGCCGGTGCCGGAGTTGCCGAACGAATAGAGACTTGGAGCGGTGAAGGCAGCCGTGTCAAACCAATGATCGATGCTCTGGCCCGATGCCAAGCTTCCACTTGCTATTCGGTTCGGCCGTTGCGTGCCGCCGCCTGCGGAATTCGAAACCGCTGTTCCGAGTACCGGTGTGAAGTGTCCTCCACTCTGCACACTCCATATTCCGCTGATATTCCAACCGCCCAATATGTAGGCCAGTGGACCAGTCTTGAAATAGTCGCGATCGCGCCCAAAAGGCAATTCGTAGACGTGGTTCAAAGAAAACACGTGGCGGTATGCGTCAGTCGTGGGGCCCCAATTACAAGCTACGCAGGAATGATTTTGGATATCTGAATTGCCGCCGCCGTTAGGATTCCCAACGTCTGAAAGGTAGCTCGCGTAGGTGTAGGAGACCCCGAAATTCAAGCCCGCCGAGAAGCGCTTCTCCAAATGAAGTTGCAGGGACTCGTATTTCGAATCGCCAGCGTTCGTTCTATATGCCACATTTACCAGATTGGGACTGATTGCAAAGTACGGCCTCCGCGGTCCCTGCCCTCCGGGGCCGGGAACGGACTGATTGAGATTCAGGCTGTTCACTAGAATCCGCTCACCCCGCGTGCCCACCTAGGTGGCGTCCAGCATCAAGTCCGAGCGTATTTGCCTTTGGATGCCGAAACTCCACTGCAAAATCTCAGTCTGCCGAAGACTCATATCCCAAACGTTCGGGCTGCCCGTTGAAAGCGCGGCCTGGTTGTTGATATCCGGTTGTACCGGGATCGGAAGACCCTGGCTGATCGTCGAAACCGGCGCGCCGGCAATATCGGTCGTTATGTTCTGAGCGAAATAGTACGGCAGGTTTTTGTAGAGCTGTGCTCCGCCTGCCAGAAGATCGACGTAGGAGATACCGAAACCCGACCGGAGGATCGTTTTCCGGTCGGACGTGAGCGCATAAGCCAATCCAACTCGTGGCGCCACTGTATTCAGATCGAAATTGCGCAGCCTTCTCCCGTTTCCGTTCAATCCAGCCACGGCCAATTGGCCCGTCGCCACGTTCAGATTTGACCAATGATCGTGAACGTCATAGGGCGGGGCATTGATCTCCCAGCGTAATCCCAGGTCGAGCGTCAGCCGGTCTGATACGCGCCACGAGTCTTGTAGAAACGGCGCAAGCTGCCAGGAGCGCATGCCAAACGTCCCGTTAAGAATGTTGCGGGTTGCGGTATCCATCGCGCCCAGAGCGAAGTCTGCCAGTGCGCTCTGCGAACTGGTGCTTCCGATTTGCCGCGAGAACTGTCCGTTGAAATCGAACGTCCCGCGTGTCGGAAAGGCGGAGAAGCCGTTGAACCGGTGGCGCAGGAAAAGCAGCCCGAGTTTGAACGTGTGAGAGCCCCACACTTTAGTCAATGCGCTGTCCAGCTGGAAGGTGGTCGTGTGGCTGTTCTCCGGAAAGGTAGAGTTGTCGCCGATCTCCTGGTAGCCGGAAATTGTAAAGGCCGGTAATCCGCCGGATAGATTGCTGATATTGATTCCCGGTATACCCAGCGCTGCGGCCGTGTTGAATCCCGCTCCCAATGGAGTGATGTCTGCGTTCCAACGAACCACTGCGAAATGAGCTTGCAGCACGGTTGTGGGATTGATCGTCCTCGTGTATCCGAGCGTCGCCGACTGCGTCAACAGAGGCGTGATCGTTCCGTTTGTGGCGGTGGAAAGATACGGCCCGATGGGAACCCCGGCATTGGCGGGCGCCGGGATGACTCCCGGTACCACTTGATTGCTGTTGTCATAGCCATAGCGGAAGAACAGCCGGTCCGCTGCTCCCAGATTTTGGTCTAACCGTACATCGAATTGATCGGTACGCTGCGTGAGCGCAGGATTGAAAACATAGTTGTTGGTCGCCCCTGCGGAAGTGGGAGCCGGCAACAGACGAAAAATTCCCACTGCGGCCGGATCGAGCAGGTTTCCCGGAATTCGGTTATTCGCAAACGGGACCCGCACCCTCGCGCCGTTTTGAATCACGGTTGAATACGGATTGTAGATCGTGGTCCCCAGCGCGGAGAAATTTCCCGTCTCTACCATCTGTTGCTGTGCCAGCGACGGAATTGTGGAAGTAGATGTCTGCGGCTGCGTCAGTCGAATCCCTTGATAATCGCCAAAGAAAAATGTCTTGTTTCGAACCAGCGGGCCGCCTGCGGCCGCTCCGAATTCGTTACGCCGGAATCCCGGACGCGCCAGACCGCCTCGATTGTTGAAAAACGTATTAGCATTCAGCTTGTCGTTCCGCAGGAACTCCCATACGTCGCCGTGAAATACATTCGATCCGGCTTTCGTTGCCACCTCCGTAATCGCTCCCGCCGATTCCCCATATTCGGCCGTGTAGTTGCTCGTCATTACCCGATACTCTTGAATGGCGTCGACTACCGGAACCATCACGAGCGTATTTAGCCACAGGTTGCGGTTATATACTCCGTCGACCAAATAGCTATTTCCCGCGGCCAACGCGCCGTTGACGCTATAATTCGCTCCGCCTCGCATGGCATACGGGCTGCCGCCTTCGCCCAAATTGGATGCCGATCCTGCATGCGCCCCGGGCGTAAGCAAAACCAGATCCGTGAAGTCCCTGCTGACCAGGGGCAGGGTCACCATTTGCCGGCTGTCTACCAGAGACGATACCTCTGCGCTCTGGGATTGAAGCAGCGGTGCTGTGGCGGTAACTGAAACCGTCTCCGTCTGGCTGCCCACTATTAACTGCAAATCGACGTTAAGCTTACTTGCTGTTGTGAGCCGGATACCGGTACGTGCCAGCTTCTGAAACCCCTGCTTCTCTACCCTGACCTCATATTCGCCAGGCGGGATGGCTGAAGCTACATATTGTCCGTCCGAATTCGTAGCAAGGGTTCGCGTGAACTGAGTGGCTGCGTTGATGAGTGTGACGCGCGCGTCAGCCACGGCCGCACCCGAAGCATCGGTAACTGTTCCTACGATACTCGCTGTATCCTGTGCGCGGAGCATTCCCGTAATGGATAGAACTAATACCGCCGATATGAGCCGAATCATCTTCATGAGAAATTCCTATGCTTCCTGCGGGCGATGCCACGCAAATAACTTCTGCTGTAGAGTTTCCATTGTCTTCTGGTAGTCGCTGCTTGCGGCGAGATTTGTCATTTCCTGCGGATCGCGTCGCAAGTTATATAACTCGGGGCTATCATGCGTCCAGTAAGTCAACTTGAAATCTCCATCGCGAATCATATATTTGGCAGCCGGATTACCGAGGTTGTATTCCGAGAACACCGGGCGTGTCTGATGGTTCACGAGTGGTCGGCGGACCATCGTGGCGAAACTCTCTCCATCCTGGGGTCCGGTTATCGGAACGTTGCATAGCTCGCCGAGCGTCGGTAGGACCGAAACCTGGCTAACCGGTGTTTTCGAAACGCCACCCGTAGGGCTCCCCGGCGTCCGGATCAACAAAGGAACCCCGCACGAGCCTTCGTAGAACTCAAACTTCTGCCATAGCCCATGCTCGCCCAGCATCTCGCCGTGATCGGATGTATACATCACCAACGTGTCCTTTTCCAAACCCAGGGTTCGCAGGGCCCGCAACACCGTGCCCGCGCAATCGTCCATCTGCGCAATATTCGCGTAGTAAAAAGCGATCCGCTTGCGCGCCTCTTCCTCGCTTCTAAGCTCTGGCGTCGGCCGGTTGTTCTCAATAGATTCGCGAATCTCTTTCGGAGCCTTTTTGAGATCGACTTTGCCCCATGTATCCGGCAGCTTCATATCTTCGGGCCGGTACATACTGGCGAAGCGTGCCGCCGGCATGAACGGATCATGGGGTTTTAAGAACGAGCAGATCAACAAGAATGGTTGTTCTTGCTTGCCGTATTTCTGTAAAAACCGCACTGACTCTCTGGCTACAAAACTCTCGAAATGATCCCGTTCGGCGATCTTGGAGACTCCTCCCACGGCCACCGGACCCTCGCGTGCGTCCAGCTCGCGATCTCCTTTCCACGGGTCTCCGAAATCACGCCATAAGTCGTCGATTTGCGGCAGCCCCGATCCGGAATTCGCCCGGCTCAGTTCATCCGCATATAACTTCGTCTTTGGACCAAGATATTGATACCAGTCGTTGAAATCCAGCCGGTAATCGAAGCCGTGGGTCTGCGCATCCACGAAGTGCATCTTGCCTACGAGTCCGGTGAAGTATCCAGCCCGCACGAAATGGTGCGCCATCGTTTTGTGTTGAGATGGCAGCGGGGTCGAATTATTGAGCGACCCGTGGTTGTGCGTATAGAGGCCGGTGAGCAGCGATGCGCGCGACGGTGTACAAACGGGATTGCTGCAGTAGGCATCCGTGAAGCGAACGCTGTTGCGAGCCAGTTCATCCAGATTCGGGGTGCGCGCCACGCGATCACCATAGGCGCCCATGCAGCTGCGTTTGTGCTGATCCGACATCAGAATAAGCACGTTGGGACGCTCCCGCCGGCCGCTCGCACCCAAAGCTCCCAGCGCGGCCGCGCTTCCCGCTAGTAGTTCTCGTCTCGTCATCCACCCTCGATAATCTCGTTAATCATATATCCGCAAGCCAAAGCGACACGGTCAACAGCCGGATCACCCACTAGTCGAGTGTCGCTCTTACCGGACGCCAGACTACAATTTTTCTTTAGCCGATGACTGCGGATTTCTCCCTCCTCGAGGCTCATCGTCCGGCTCTGACGGGATACTGTTACCGCATGCTGGGTTCGCCATTCGATGCCGATGACGCCGTGCAAGAAACCATGATTCGGGCGTGGCGCAGTTTCAATCAGTTCGATGGCCGCGCATCCGTGAAAACGTGGCTCTATCGAATCGCGACCAATGTTTGTTTGGACGAGTTGAAGAACCGAAGCCGGCGGGCCCGCCCCATGGAGGAGGGCGCTCCATCATCCGGTTCGCCTTCGATGGAATCTCTGACTCAACGGCCCAGAGAATACTGGATCGAGCCGATTCTCGACTCGCGGATTTTGCCCGCTGAGGCTGATCCCTCCGAGCGCGCTGCTCTTCGTCAGAGTGTCCGTTTGGCCTTCGTTGCCGCGCTTCAAAATCTCGCACCGAAGCAACGCGCCGCTCTTCTGATGACGGAGGTTTTGGGTTGCTCCGCAGCTGAGGCCGCGGAAACGCTCGAGACATCCATACCTTCCGTAAACAGCGCTCTGCAAAGGGCGCGTGCCGCGCTCGCCAAACGAAGCATGGAAGAGCCCGCCGAACTCACGTCAGCGCAGCAGGGGATGTTAAGCCGCTACGTCGCCGCCTTCGAGAGCTACGATGTCGATGGCCTGACGGCCTTGATGCGACAGGATGCGACCTTCTGCATGCCTCCGTATTCGATGTGGCTACAAGGGCCCGAAGAGGTTCGAACATGGATGCTGGGGTTGGGCTGCGGCTGCCGGGGTTCGCGGTTGGTTCCCACGTTTGCCTCCGGCTGGCCGGCCTTCGCCCAATATCGGCCTAATTCTGAAGGTGGCCACAAGGCATGGGCCTTGCTCGTTCTGGAGCTGTCGGGAGACCGGATCGCGGGTGTGAACTCCTTCCTCGACACTGGGAATCTGTTCCCTCGCTTCGGCTTTTCCCTGACGCTCTCCGCGTGATTTCTTGGACATAGGGCGCGTTCAGCTTTTTTTTCTGAACACCGATGAGTTTTCCGGGTAGCCGCAGTCAGAGTGCGTAAGGAGAACACAAACCATGAGCGCACACGCAATCTCAACAACTATGGAGGCATCTCTGATGCAAACCGAAACGGCCGCTATTTCCAAAAAGCGCCTTTGGGCGGGCCGCATCCTGAGCGGCTGGGCGGCGCTGTTTTTTCTGACGGACGGAGGCATGAAGCTATTCAAGCCGCCTGTAGTAATCGAATCCACCTTGCAGTTGGGCTATCCCGAGTCCGCTATCGTCGGCATCGGTATGTTGTTGCTCGGGTGCACGATTCTCTACCTGATCCCCCGAACCGCGATCTTGGGTGCGGTGCTGTTGACGGGCTACCTGGGCGGCGCCGTCGCCACGTACGTTCGCGTCAGCGGCCCTTGGTTCAACATCCTGTTTCCCGTGGTCTTCGGGTGCTTTGTTTGGGGCGGTCTATACCTCCGCGATAAGCGCTTGCGGTCCGTTCTGGCCAGCGATACTGCGGCACAGTAGCCGATGGATTCAGCCACTTGAGACCAATCAAAGAGGAGAACTCCCAATGAAGAGCGTGACGACCTATATCCACTTTGACGGCAACTGCCGCGAGGCAATGCACTTCTACCAGAAGTGCTTCGGAACAGAAATTCAACTGACCCCCATTCCCGACAACAGCGGGAAGCCATCGGGCGATCCGGCTGCGAAGATCATGCACAGCCAGCTATCACGGAACGGCCAGCCGATTCTCATGGCCTCGGATGGGTCTCCGGGCGGCGCTGCCAAGGCAGGAAACAACTTTTCCGTCTCGGTAGATTGCGAATCGATCGCGGAGATCGACCGCCTGTGCGCCGCCATTGGCGAGAACGGGCATGTCATATTACCGCTGGGCAACGTGCCGTGGGGTGCGCGCTTCGGCATGCTCACCGATCAGTTCGACATCCAATGGCTGTTCAACTGCGCCGCAGTTAGTCAATAGAATGTGGACCCCGCCGTAGCGCTCCCGCCTTCGAGCAGCGCTAGGTTCTCATGTTCGAACGCATTAGTTCGTTTTTCCGGTGAGATAATTGAGACGGTAGACGACTTAGAGGTGTATGTGATTCAAACGTTATGCAAGGGCTGGTGGTTACTGGCGTGCTGTGGCGTTCTTGACGCGATTATCTCCGTCATCTACTTGGTCGGACAGAATTCAAATGGACCTGTCACTTTCCATGCGTGGCACGGCACGATGGTGTTTTTAGGTGAGCTCACATTAGCCGCCGGAGCCTGCACCATCGCGACCGGCGTTTGGAATGCCGGCAAGAGCAATTCGTGGCTTCTGGTGCTGAATGGTCTCGCTACGAGCGCACTCGGGGTGCTCTTTGCTTTCTGGACAGGTCCTCTCGCGTTCCGTATGGTCGCCCTATTGATTGCCATCATGGCAATGAGCATTGGCGTCTATGAATTGGCAACCGCACGTACCTTGCGGCGGCTTAGGGATGAATCGCTCTTTGGCGCGGCTGGAATCGCTTGTGTTGGTTTCGCTTTTGCGTTCCTTGCCTTTGTGTTTGGATGGATGAAACTGGAGCCTCCCGCATGGGCCCAGTCGTTACGTTGGCTCGGCTCTTACTTTGGCTTCAGCGCAATCTGCATGCTTATGCTGATCATGCCTCTGCACCGTCCAAAGATCCGTTGACCTGTTCGCCGAAATTGCCTATTTGCGGAGCATTGATCAGGCCGCATATTCCGTTAAGAGCTGCGATATCGTTCGGGCGAGTTGCGAATAGCAAGGGTTGAATGAAGCGAATCATCGCCCGAGCACCTGCGAGGCCGGCTTTCCGGAAACTGCCACCGCCGACTCCGAAAACACTCCCTCGTCTGAGCCGGACAGTTCGAGCGTCTAAGATCCCCGCGCTCAACCGTCAGCGGCCACGATCGGAGCCCGCCTGCGGCGAAGAAGCACTGTGCCTCTTATATTCAGCAACAAACTTGCGGGCGTGCTCCATCTGAACAAGCATCGGATCGGCATCCTTCCAAGCTGCCAGAAACTCCTTATATTCCTTGGCGGCGGCTTCCCCATCGCCGGAGTTCTCCGTGCACATCGCAATTCCATAGAGCGCGAAACCGGACTTCGGCCGTTCCAGGACTGCTCGTTTGTAAGCGTCCTTAGCCTGCGCCCAGTCTCCGGCCGTCATCATCGCCGCTCCTTCCGTCTCACCAACGGGGCGAATGTAGTTCGGAGGCTCGCGATAACCCAGTGCTTTCTCCTCGCGCGCCGCATCGCTAAACAAGCTCTTCGCCTCCGTCATCTGCCCCTGTGTTGCGGACAGCGTGGCCCGCAGTTCCAGGGACATGATGGATAAATACCTCAGCTCGGGCTGAATCAGCGCATCCGGGAGCACTTGCAATTTGCGTGTGCCTACCTTCATTCGCGGTTGCGGTGAGTCGTTCTCGGTCTGAGACACTCGCCATAGCTCGGCATCGAACTTATCTGAAACCTCCTGCGCTCGGACCAAGTCCCGCGTTGCTACTAGGGAACCGGGCACCTGATAACAAGCAGCCGCACCTGGAGTTTCCGGCGCATCAGCTGGTTCGCTTCGCGGGCGGCATGCTTGATTCCAGCTCGCCTCGCGCTCCGCTCAGCTTCGCAGAGAGGGCCGTCGCCTGTATGAGCTTTCCTTCCTCCATCAGGTTCGCTACCGCATACATAAGGTTATGTACAGAGTTCCAGTCATTATCGGGCTGGACGTGCTGCTCCTTCATGTAGTGCTCATCTACCCGCATCGACTCTGCAAACGCTCTCTCTGCCCGCACATAATCGCCTAAGCGGAAGAAAATATGGCCGGGCATGTGAACCATGTGTCCCGAAGCCGGCGCCAAACTTGCCAGGATCTCCGCGCTGTGCAGTGCCCGCTCCGGGTGATCGCTCCCTTCGAGCGCATGGATGTAATAGTGATTGGCGGCCGAATCGTCCGGCTTGTCCCTCAACACCGATTCCAGTATGTGCAGCTCCTCTGGACCGTCGGCGTTTGCTGCGTAAAAAATTCGCGCCTGAGTATCTTTGGGATACTTATGCGTCAACTCGCGCCACAGATCCTGCGAGTTCGACCGGTGCGAATCAGGTGCCGAGTTCTTACGAGCACTTTCGCCTGCCGCCGTTGCCTCCAGGTAGCGCCGCTCACGCTTACTTGTGCGCGCTTTTAAACGCAGGGCCTTCTCTAGTGCCTCGTGCGCATAATTCTTCGCCAGACTGTGATAAAACGACTCCGCCTGATATAGGCCCCAGTAGCACATCGCGCACTCCGGGTCCACACGGACACTTTGTTCGAACGCGCGAGCGGACTCGTAATCCCAGAAATCATGCAGCAGGTTTAATCCTTGGTTGAACCACATTTGCGCTTCCGGAGTCGCGGTGATTTGAATCTGAGCATTGCCGATTCCCGTCATTCTTTGTGGCGCCGGCAACTGCTCGGGCGGTGTCTCGTCCCGCATCTCCATCGCGTGGCAGCCTATCGTCATCTGTGCGAGCACTACTGGCGGACGTGCCAGCAGACACAACGCCGAGGCAATCGCTAAAGTGCTCAGAAACATGAATGCAGACACTCGCATCATCTAGAGGCTCCCGGGCGATATGATAGGCCCCCTAAAACGAAGCTTATCCTCTTTTGCAAAATGGTTGGCGTGCCGGGAACACGCATGATAAATTGATCTCGTTGTCTCGCCCATCCGCTCACTCTCTCAAGTCACAATCGCGTTGCGGTTTGAAACCTGAACGGTGAAGATCGTCACCTTCAATATCAACAACATCAATAAGCGGCTGGAAAACCTCATGGCCTGGCTCGAAAAAACTGAGCCAAATGTAGTTTGCCTCCAGGAACTCAAGGCCGAGCAGCAAGCATTTCCGCGCACGCCCTTCGAGCCCTCGGCTATCGCGGAGTCTGGGAATGCGAGCGTTCCTGGAATGGCGTAGCGATCTTAGCGCGAGACCGCGATCCCGTGCTGACCTGCTCAAGCCTTCCTGGCAATCCTGAGGATCGTCAAGCGCGTTACATCGAGGCGGCGGCAAACGGAATCCTGATCGCTTCCATCTACCTCCCGAACGGCAATCCTCGCCCAGGTCCGAAGTTTAATTACAAGCTTGCGTGGTTCGAGCGTCTGATCACACATGCGGCCGAACTTATGAGGGCCGGTGTGCCCGTCGTGTTGGCCGGCGATTTTAATGTCGTGCCGACCGGGCAGGACATCTATCCAACGCGATCCTTAGATAACAACGCCTTGATTCAACCGGAGAGCCGCCAAGCCTTTGCACGACTCCTAGCTCAAGGCTGGACCGATGCTCTGCGCAGGCTGCACCCCGATGGGCCGCTCTGGACGTTCTGGGATTACAAGCGCGAGCGGTGGCCGCGGGACAGGGGCATGCGGCTCGACCATTTCTTGCTCTCACCCGAAATGGCGGAGCGACTCGTGGGCGGCGGCGTCGACCGATGGGTCCGTGGCGAAGAAAACGCGAGTGACCACGCGCCAGCGTGGATAGTACTCGATGGTTGACAAGCCCTGCGGATTTCACACGATAGGGTAGTAAGGCTGCTGGTTTTGCTTTAGGAGCTTGTTGAAAAGCTTCGACGCCGGCGCAATTTATTGAGATTTCAATCGAAAATCCGAAGCAGCGAAGCCTGCCTACGGCCCTGTAGAGCCCCTGCGCACCCGGGAAACCAACATTTCTCTCCTTCCGCTCACACTCCCGCCAGACTCAGTTTCGGGATTCGCCACAGATTGTACGCCGCCGCGGTCATCACGAATAACCAGTCCACGTTCAGCAGGCCTCGCAGCTTGACCTTCCGCATCCCC
>Ga0157369_10002508_pt1 | contig 21971 bp, 21 predicted proteins | sample C25metaG_FD_113461 | JGI IMG/M metagenome (GOLD analysis project Ga0157369, IMG submission 113461) | Corn rhizosphere microbial communities from Kellogg Biological Station, Michigan, USA - C2-5 metaG | ecosystem: Host-associated > Plants > Roots > Rhizosphere > Soil | place: USA: Michigan...
GATCGCGCTCTTTGCCGGCATCGTCGCGCTGAGCGCTGCGAAGGGCGGAACGCTTCACCGTCGAGCGGGCGGCATTTTCGTGATCGCCATGCTGACCATGGCCGTTTTCGCGGACTATCTCGCGGTCGTTAGGCCGGACCAACTTCCGAACCTGCTGGTCAGCACTTTCACCTTCTACTTGATCGTCACGGCGTGGCTCACCGTGTCACGTCCCGAAGGCCAGCACGGCCTGATCGAGAAAGGCGCTTTCGCGATGATCCTCTGCCTGTTCCTGCCGTTCGCGCTTCTGAGCTTCCAGCTCGCGACCGGAATGACTCCGTTCCCTAAGAGCGCGGTCCCGTTCAGCGGACCGGTCCTGATCGCGATGTACGTGTTCACGCTGATCATCGGCATTGCTGCGGCAACCGACCTTAAGGTGCTGCTCGCCGGCGGAATTAGGGGCAGGGATCTGGCTCTTCATGCCGCAGTTCATCGTTTTCGCAGTGCTGTTCTTCTGGCTGATTCGGGTTCGTTTCACCCGCTGGTACGACGGCGCCCCGGAGTCGAAGGAGACAGCGGTTCTCGTCGGTGGTGAGCTCAGCCCCGCCGCCATTGATTGACGATCTGAAACGCCATTACGGCGGTCGCCATCGCGGCGTTGAGGCTGTCGGCGCGGCCGGCCATCGGGATCTTCACCAGAAGGTCGCACTCGGACTCGTAATCCGCCGGTAAGCCCTGTTGCTCGTTGCCGATCAGCAGGAAGCAGGGCTTGCGGTATTCGGCTTCGCGGTAATCGTCCGTCGCTTTCAGGCTGGTTCCGACCAGCTGGCCTTCGCCCGAGCGCAGCCACTCGACGAACTCGGGCCAGCGGGCGGTGGCGATCTTCTGGGTGAACAATGCGCCCATCGAGGCGCGGACGGCCTCGACCGAGAAGGAATCGGCGCAGTCGTCGATGAGGATCAGGCCTCCCGCACCGGCGGCATCGCCGGTCCTGAGGATCGTGCCGAGGTTTCCGGGGTCGCGCAACGCCTGGGCTACGATCCACAAAGGGGCTTCGCCGCGCTCGATTGCGCTCAGCGCCGTTCCGGGCTGGCGATAGGCGCCGAGCAGCATCTGCGGATTGTCCTTGCCGCTCATCTTGGAGAGGATGTCCGGCGTCGTCTCGATCGCATCGCCCCCCGCGGCGTCGGTCGCGGCGATGATCTCGGCGGCGAGTGGGTGCTTCGCTCCTTCGGGCGAGAAGGCGATGATCTCCGGCAGCCGCCCGCTGTCGCGGGCTTCGGCGAGGATGCGAAGCCCCTCGGCAAGGAACAGCCCCTCGGCTCGCCGCGCCTTCTTGTCGCGCAGCGAGCGCAGCAGCTTGACGGTCGAATTGGAGAAAGCGGTGACCTGGCGAACCATCACTCTTCGCCAAAGCGCTCCTCGACGAGCGCCACGAGCCTGTCGAGCGCGCGATCCGCGCCCATTCCATCGACGTGAATCACGATCGTGTCGCCCATCGCAGCGCCGAGCATCATCAGACCCATGATCGAGGTTCCGCAAACCCGGTTGCCGTCCTTCTCGACCTCGATCATCGCGTCGATCTCACTGGCCAGGTTGACGAACTTGGCGCTCGCCCGCGCATGGAGGCCGCGCTTGTTGGCGATCTCGACCGCTCGGCTCACCGCCGTCAAGCGGCGGCCTCGCCCAGGATTTCCGAAGCGACCGAGATATATTTGCGGCCCGCCTCGCGTGCCGCCGCGACCGCGGCGTGGACCGGCATCACCTTGCGCGCGCCTTCGAGCCGGATCAGCATCGGCAGGTTCACGCCGGCGATCACTTCCACATTCTCGCTCTTCATCAGGCTGATGGCGAGGTTGGAGGGGGTTCCGCCGAACAGGTCGGTGAGGATGATCACGCCCTGGCCCTGATCGACCTTGCCGATCGCCTTGGCGATATCCTTGCGGCGGCGCTCCATGTCGTCGTCCGGGCCGATGCAGATCGACTCGATCGCTTCCTGGGGCCCGACTACATGTTCCATGGCCGTGACGAACTCGGCCGCAAGCCGGCCATGGGTCACCAGCACTAATCCAATCATCGACTCAACTCGTCCTCACCCTCGTGAGCGCGCCCGGGATGCCGTTCGATCGTGTCCCGCGGCGGCGAGGCGAGATCTCGGTGACGCACGTTGGGTGCAAATCCGGCACGTTCCAACCGTTCCGCCATCTCGACTGCCGCGGCCACTGATCGATGCCGACCCCCCGTACACCCGAACGCAACGGTCACGTAACTTTTGCCGGCGCCCCAGTAGCGAGGAATCCAGTCGATGAGAAGCGATTCGACGCGGTCCATCGTCTCGGGCCAGGACGGATCCGCGGCGAGATAGTCGCGGACCGGCCGATCCGCCCCGGTGAGCGGCCGAAGCTCCTCCACCCAGTGCGGGTTTGGCAGGAACCTGAGGTCGAAGACCAGGTCGGCGGTACGCAAAATGCCGCGGGAGAAGGCGAAGGAATAGACGGTCAGCACCGGCTGGTCGGAATCGCCACCGTAGCGTCGACTGAGCTCATCGCGCAGCTCGGCCGGCGACAGGTCGGTGGTGTCGATCAGGCTGTCGGCGGAGTTCCGCAGCGGCGCAGTGATCTCCCGTTCGCGCCCGATCCCGTCTTCCGCCGGACGGTCTGGGGCGAGCGGATGGCGCCGCCGGGTCTCGTCGTAGCGGCGGATCAGCTCCCCGCCGGCGCAATCGAGATAGAGGAGCTCGGCATCGACCCCATCGACCGAGCGAATAAGCGGCGGCAGCGTCTCGGGATCGAATCCGCGGCTGCGCACGTCCATGCCGACGGCGGCATTGACCGTTCGGCGTTGTCCACCGTGGACGAACTCCGGCAACAGGTCTGCGGGCAGGTTGTCGACGACCTCCCAGCCCATGTCCTCGAGCGCATCGAGAACGCTCGACTTGCCCGCACCGGACATGCCGGTGACGAGCAGCAGGCGCGGCAGGCGCCGCGCTGACGTCATCAGAACTTCAGGCCCATGCGATCAAGGGCGATCGCGACCTTGGAGGGCGCGGACGCGGTCATCGCGTCGATCGTGACGAGAGGCAGCCGCACCCCAAGGATCGGCCGCTCGCGGCTGTCGTCGGGAAGGCGCTGGATGTCACTGGTCAGCTCGACGATCAGGGCGATCGGCACATTGTCCGCCCGCTCGACGTCGACGATCCCGATGCCGCGAATTTCGAGCTTCCCGGCGATCGTCGGCGGAGCCGAGGCCAGCAATCGGCCGTCGTGCTTCTTGACCACCGTCCGGTCGTCGCTGACCAAGGTGAAGCCGCGGTCGAGAAGGCGCAGCGCAAGGTCCGACTTGCCCGAGCCTGAAGGGCCGGTGATCAGCACTGCGCGGCCGCCCATGGCCGCGGTGCTGGCATGGAGCGTCTCGGCGCTAAGCCGCGGCCCGCGAGGCGAATCCATCTGGTTCATGTCTGGTCCGCTGCCGGAAGTCGGATGGTGAAGCGGGCGCCCGAGGGAGCGTCATCGCGGTCTTGCACATCAATCTCCCCGTCGTGGCCATTCACGATCGCCTGGGCGATCGCAAGGCCGAGGCCGGAATGGCGGCCGAAATCCCGTGTCTGCCGCCGAACCGTGTGGAAGCGGTTAAAGATCGCTTCCCGTGCCTCGGCCGGAACGCCGGGACCCTCGTCATCGATCCGGATTCGGACTTCATCCCCAACGCGTGCCACCGCGATCTCCACCAGACCGTCCGGCGGGGAGAAGCTCACGGCATTGTCGATGATAGCATCGATCGCCCGGGCCAGCCGGTCGGACTTGCCCATTACGACCGCCGTATCCTTGCGGGGCCGGGCGAAAGCGAGGCGCGCATCGCCCGTTTCGCGGCGAGTCTCCCAGCTGGCGACCAGCGGCTCGATGAGAGCGCCGAGATCCACCGGTTCAAAGGTCGCGCGGGCCAGCTCGGCGTCGGTCCGAGCCGCTTCGCTGATGTCGCTGATCAGGCGATCGAGCCGGGCGACGTCATCGCGGATGATGCCGCGCAGCTTCTCGCGCAGCTCGGGATCTTCGACGCGGCCGAGCCCGTCGACCGCCGAACGAAGGGAAGCGAGTGGGTTCTTGAGTTCGTGAGCGACGTCCGCGGCGAAGGCCTCGACATTGTCGATACGCGCTCGAAGCGACTGACTCATATCCGAAACAGCGCGCGCGAGCACGCCGATCTCATCCCCCCGGTCAGGCAGACGGGGAACGCTGACCTCCCGCGCGCGGCCAAGACGCACGCGGTGCGCGGCAAGCGCGAGCCGCCGGAGCGGCCGAACAATCGTTCGGGCCAGAAATCGAGACAGCAAGACTGAAACGGCGATGAGGAGGGCCATGGCGCCGAGGATAATCGCGCGCTGCTGCCGGACCGTCTTGGTGTATGCGCGATCGTTGATCGTTGCCAGAAGGACCCCGCTCTTGAGCGGAACTGCCGCTGAAATGACGGGGGTCAGGTCGGGCGCATTGCGGACCTTCGTGACCACTTGTCCGCTGCGGCGGGCTTGCACGATCTCCGGCCATGCCTGACCGCGGTCGACAGCTGGCTCGACGAACTCGTCGAGCGACCTGGCGAGGACCAGCGCGTTGAAGCCGCGATCCATGGCGCGAGCGATCGGCTTGGTCCAGTCCTGAGTTCGCGGATCCTTCAGCTGGTAGGTTGGGCCTGTTACCGCCCAGCTATCCGCCATCACTCGCCCGTCGGGCCCGAACAGTCGCATCCGCGTACCTGTCGACCGGGAAACAACCGCCAAAATCTGCTGGCGTTTGTCCGCTCCCGCTGTGTCGATCGCCAAACCAACTGCTGTCGCCTCGATCCGGGTCTGGCGGACTCGCTCCCTGCTCAGATGATTCCTGAACACATCGAGGTAAAGCGTGCTCAGGACGACCAGCAGGACGGTCAGAAGATTCAGCGCGAGAATCCGATTGGCGAGCGTCGCGCGCCGCGACCAGGTCAGGCCGGGCGCGCCCTCGTTATTGCTCGTCGAAGCGATAACCAACGCCATACAAGGTCTCGATCGAGTCGAAGGTCGGATCGGCGACACGGAACTTGCGCCGGATGCGCTTGATGTGACTGTCGATGGTGCGGTCATCGACATAGACGTCGTCGTTGTAGGCGACGTCGAGGAGCTGGTTGCGCGATTTCACGACGCCTGGCCGCTGGGCGAGGGCCTCGAGAATCAGAAACTCGGTGACGGTGAGGCTGACGGCACGGTCGTCCCAGACCACCTTGTGCCGCGCCGGATCCATCGTCAACCGCCCGCGCTCGAGCGGCGGCGGCTCGGGCTCGGCGCCCCCGCTGGCATTAGCCTCACCGCGCTCGAGCTCGCGGCGACGAAGGATTGCCTTGATCCTCGCAATCAGCAGGCGCTGCGAAAAAGGCTTCGAAATATAATCATCCGCACCCATTGCGAGGCCGAGTGCTTCGTCGAGCTCATCATCCTTGGACGTGAGGAAGATGACAGGGACCGAGCTGAACTCGCGCAGCCGGCGTAGCAACTCCATCCCATCCATGCCGGGCATCTTGATGTCGAACACACCGAGGTCCGGAAGCGTATCTGAGAGGGCCTTGAGCGCGGTTTCCGGGTCGGTGTAGACGCGGGTCACGAAGCCCTCCTGCTGAAGAGCGATCGACACCGACGTCAGGATATTCCGGTCGTCGTCGACCAGGGCGATCACTTGGCTCATCCGTGCCTCAGTCGATAGACCGGCCCGCGATAGCCAGCGGCCTCATTTCAGACAAGGCGCACCAATGATGGGGAGGTAGGAAAACGGTGTTCGGATGCGGGACATTGTTAGCGCTAACTCCTGATATGACGGCCGTTTCAGGCCCTATCCCGTTTTGACCACGCGACTTTTTCGGAGTTATAGGCGGCTCATACATGTGCGGCGGCAGGCCCGGCGGCCGCCGCCGCATCAACTTTGGCAAAGGGTGGTTTCGACGTGAATGATCGCGTTCCGCATCGCGGACTTGAAGCGCAAGGCATCACCACCGGCGCGGAAATCTTCTGGAATCTGACAACCGCGTCGCTGATCGAGCACGCGGTGCGGCGGGGGGAGGGGCTGCTTGCCAAGGACGGACCTTTGGTTGTGCGCACCGGCAAGCACACCGGCCGGAGCGCGCAGGACAAGTTCACGGTGAAGGACTCGCTGACCGAAAACGTGATCTGGTGGAACGACGGCAACAAGGCGATGGACCCGGACGCCTTCGATCGCCTCCACGAGGATTTCCTTTTGGCGCTCACCGACAAGGGCCAGTTGTTTGTGGCCGACCTTTATGGCGGATCGCAGCCCGAGCATCGCGTTCGAGTACGCGTCGTCAACGAACTGGCATGGCATAATCTGTTCATTCGCACACTGCTGGTGCGTCCTGAAGCTCACGATCTGCCGGGGTTCGATTCAGAATATACGATCATCGACCTGCCGAGCTTCCGCGCCGATCCTGAGCGCCACGGCAGCCGAAGCGAGACGGTCGTCGCCGTCAATTTTTCGAAGAAGCTGATCCTGATCGGCGGCACGTCCTATGCCGGCGAGATGAAGAAGTCGGTTTTCGGGCTGCTCAACTTCATCCTTCCGCAGGCCGGAATCATGCCGATGCACTGCTCGGCCAATATCGGCCCGAAGGGTGACACGGCGATCTTCTTCGGGCTCAGCGGCACCGGCAAGACGACCCTTTCGGCCGACCCGAACCGCACCCTGATCGGCGACGACGAGCATGGCTGGTCGGACACCGCGGTCTTCAACTTCGAGGGCGGCTGCTACGCCAAGATGATCCGGCTCTCGGCAGAATCCGAGCCCGAGATCTACGCAACAACCAGGCGCTTCGGAACGGTGCTAGAAAATGTGGTCGTTGACCCGGTTACGCGCGAACTCGACCTCGACGATCCGACACTCGCTGAGAATAGCCGCGGCGCCTATCCGATCGACTTCATTCCCAACTCGTCGACCGACAATCTGGGGCCGGTGCCCAAGAATGTCATCATGCTGACCGCGGACGCTTTTGGCGTGCTCCCGCCGATCGCCAAGTTGACGCCGGACCAGGCGATGTACCACTTCCTTTCAGGTTATACGGCCAAGGTCGCCGGGACCGAGATCGGGGTCACCGAGCCGCAGGCGACCTTTTCGACCTGCTTCGGCGCGCCGTTCATGCCACGTCAGCCCTCGATCTATGGCAATCTCCTGAAAGAGCGGATCGCCAAAGGGGGAGTCGACTGCTGGCTGGTCAACACCGGCTGGACCGGCGGCAAATACGGCGTCGGAAAGCGGATGCCGATAAAGGAGACCCGCGCGCTGCTCAACGCGGCCCTCGATGGCAGCCTCAACGATGCCGAGTTCCGCAAGGACCCGAACTTCGGCTTCGAGGTGCCGGTTGCGGTCCATGGCGTCGACACGGCGATCCTCGACCCGCGGGGCACCTGGACGGATCCAGCCGAATATGACGCCATGGCCGCGAAGCTCGTCGATCTGTTCGTCGAGAATTTTGCCCAGTTCGCGGACCAGGTCGACGAGGGAGTCCGGCAAGCGGCGCCTAAGGCGAAGCAACAAGCACAACCGGCGCAAAGCCGAGCCACAGCCGCCTAAAACGCCCGGTCGCTGATCGGGCTCTCCCAAAGGACCCGATCAATGACCGACTACCGACCCCGACTGTTCAAAGCCGACAACGATGTGGTTCACATCGGCGAAGGATTGCTCGACCGTACGCTGCCGCGCCCGGAATGGACCCACGAGGCTCACTTGGCCGCGACGACATATCTGCTGCTGCGCCATCCCGAGACGGACCTAGACAAGGAGTTACCTGGCCTCATCCGCCGCTACAACGAGAGCGTGGGCGGCGTGAACAGCGACAGCGAGGGCTATCACGAGACGATCACCCGGGTGTTTTTGCACGGTGTGCGGCTCTTCCTCGCCGAAGCCGATCGTGGCGAGCCGCTGCACGAGATCGTGAACGAGCTGCTGCTCTCGCCGATGGGCCGGCGCGACTGGCCGCTACGCTTCTACTCGCCGCCGCGGCTCTTTTCCGTTGAGGCGCGGCACAGGTTCGTCGAGCCCGATGTCGCGGCTCTGCCCTGATCGTTGCCCACCCCGTCCTTGCGCCGTAGCGTAGCCGGCAAAAGGAGGAGGCGAGGATGGACAGCAGGTTGGGTTGGGTCGCCGTGCTAATCGCTGTGGGATCGCCGCTGGCGTTTGGTAGCGCCGAGGCTCAGCCAGCTACCTCACATCCGCAGGCGACCTCCGCGACCGCGGACCGGCAATTGCGCGCCTTGTACAATGGCTATTCGACCTGGGACGCCAGGGAGTCGGGCCAGTTTCTCGATGAGCGGGGCGAACTCAAGCCACTCGATTATCTACCTCGCGTCGATGCCGGCACTCAGCAACGACGCGCGGCTTATCTAAGGGGCCTGCTGGACTCGCTGAATGCGATTCCCCCCGCCCAATTGTCGGCCGAGGAGCGGGTCAATGCGGCGGTCTTCCGGACGCTGCTCGAAAATGCACTGATCGAAGCGCGTTTCCACACTTGGGAAATGCCGTTCAACAGCGACAGCTCCTTCTGGACCTATCTCGACAGCACCCAGCCATTCGACACCGCCGCCGAGTATCGGCGCTACATTGGCCGAATGCGCGACATCCCGCGCTATTTCGACGAACAGATCGCCAATATGCGTTCCGGGCTAGCGCAGGGATTCAGCGTGTCGCGGGCAACGCTCCAGGGCCGGGACGCATCGGTCGCTTCATTCGCTGATGCGGCGCCCGAGCAAAGCAGTTTCTACAAGCCGTTCATAAACTTCCCCTCGACCATTCCGCTCACCGAGCAGGAGAAACTCCGGGCCGCAGGGCGGGCTGCAATCGCCCAGTCGGTGCTCCCGGCCTATCGCCAGCTGCTGGCCTTCATTCGCGACGAATATATACCCAAGGCGCGAACCACGATCTCGGCGCACGACTTGCCCGACGGGGACGAATTCTATCGTTCGCAGGTACGCGAATATACGACGACCAACATGACCCCCGAGCAGATCCACGAGCTCGGGTTGAAGGAGGTGGCGCGGATCGAGGTCGAAATGCGCAAGACCATGGCCGAGAGCGGTTTCAAGGGCGACCTGCCGGCTTTCCTCAGGTTCTTGAGGACCGACCCGCAATTCTACGCCAAGAGCCCCGACGAGTTGCTCGGCGTGTCAGCCTATGTGGTGAAACGGGTCGACGGGAAGATCGGCACGATCATCGGCACGCTGCCGCGGCGTCGCTTCGGGGTCATTCCGGTGCCCGACGCGCTGGCGCCCTTCTATACAGCGGGCCGTGGCGGGCTCGAGAATTGCATGATGAACACCTACGACCTGCCCACCCGGCCCCTATACAATATCCCCGCACTGACGCTTCACGAGTGCGAGCCGGGGCATAGCATGCAGATGGCGATCTCGGCCGAGCAGCAGACACTCCCCGCCTTCCGCCGCAACCTCTATTTTTCCGGAATGGGCGAGGGCTGGGGCCTCTATAGCGAATGGCTCGGCAATGAACTGGGGATCTACCGCACGCCGTATGAGAAGTTCGGCCAGCTGAGCTACGAGATGTGGCGGGCGGCGAGGCTGGTGATCGACACCGGAATCCACCACTATGGTTGGTCGCGCCAGCAGGCGATCGACTATCTCGCTAGTCACGCGGCGCTGTCGAGCCACGAAGTCGAAACGGAGGTAGATCGCTACATTAGCTGGCCCGGTCAGGCGCTGGCGTACAAGCTCGGCGAACTCACCATTCGGCGCCTGCGCTCAGAGGCGGAATCGACGCTTGGGCCGAAGTTCGACGAACGGCGTTTCCATGATGCGATCCTGTCGCTCGGCTCAGTCCCGTTGACGGTCCTTGAGGAACGGATGCACGCCTTCATTCGCGCTGAAGCCGCCAGACCGGCGAAAGCGAGCTAGGCGGCTTTCGCTCGGCGGATGTAATCGTCGACGTTCTGCGCGAGCACATCCATTGGCACGTTGCCGCCGAGCACTACCGCGTCGTCGAAAGCGCGCAGATTGTATTTCGGGCCGAGCTCGATCTTCGCCTTGTCGCGCAGCCGGTCGATCGTGGCATGGCCAACTTGATAGCCGCATGCCTGGCCGGGCCAGCTGCAATAGCGATCGACCTCGCTCGCCACTTCGCCCGGATTGTCTCCGTTTCGCTGCACAAAGAAGTCGATGCCCTGCTGGCGGGTCCAGCGCTTGGCGTGAAGTCCGCTGTCGACCACTAGCCGGCAGCAACGGAAAGCAATCTGTTGCAGGTAACCGAGGCGGGCCGCGGGGAAATCGTCATAGACCCCAAGCTCATCGACCAGCTGCTCGGCGTAGAGCGCCCAGCCTTCCGAATAAGCATTGAATGCCAGGATCGTTCGGATCAGCGGCAGCTTATTGGCATATTCACCCTGCCATACATGGCCGGGGATTGCTTCGTGCGCGGTCAGGTCAGGCAGGTCGTATTTCCGGTGGAGATCGGTGGTGCGCAGATTGATCCAAAACTTGCCCGGAATCTTGCCGTCGATGGAGCCCGCACCGCCGTAGGCGCCGGGAGCTCCGGCCTCTGCGGCCAGAGGAATGCGCTTCACTTCAAGATTGCCCGGCACGAGCGTCTTGAATGCGCGCGGAAGCACCTTCCGGGTCCGGGCTATTCGTTCCTGAATAAACGTCATGATCTCGGCGCGGCCCTTGTCCCCATCGCTGAACTTGTAACGGGGGTCCTTGCCCAGTGCCTGCATGCGCTCTCCGACGGAGCCTTGGGTGTAGCCGAGCGACTTCAGGATCGGGTCCATTCGGCCTTGAAGCTCATTGAGCTGTTGAAGGCCCATCTCGTGCACCTGATCGGCGGTCAGATCGGTCGTGGTCGAGGACTTGAGCGCCCAGTTGTAATATTCTTCCCCGTGCGGCCGCGACCACATCCCCGGGGTATCGGTCGCGATGGCGCGTTCGGCCTTGAGCTCGTCGATCTGCCGCTGCAGGGCGGGTGCCGCTGCTGAAGTCACGATCCTTCGAGCGCGAGCTTCCCAATCGCCAGCGATCTTCTTCGCTTTCGTCCGCCTGACGAGCGACTCCACGAGGCCGCCACCTTGCCGGGCGTCCTTCAGCGCGATGCCGAGCTGGTCGACGGTTCGATCGATGAGGAAGGTGGGAGGAACCAATCCGCCGCTTCGAGCGGCGCGAATTCGTTCGACCTCGCCATCCAGCTCGAGCGGATATTGTGCGAGGCGTGAAACGTATGCCTCGGCATCGGCGCGCGTCTCAATCGGATGGTCAGTGTCGAGGAATTGCGGGGTGTCGATGTAAGACCCGGCGTTCTGGATGACGACGTAGGGAGTGTTGCGCCAGCTGTCCCCCGCGACCGGAGCGTCTCCGTATGGCAGCGCCAGGCCCTCGAGCTTTGTTCGATAGGCGTATTTCACGACTTCGACGCCGGTCCTGGTATCGAAAGACAGCTTTGAGGTGTCAATCGTCTCCGCTCGGCGAAGATCGGCCCTGACGATGGCGGCAATGCGTTCTTGTCCGGCAGACGAGCGGTCCTCGAGCTTTGAACGGAGCGCAGCTCGCGCTCCAGTATCCACTCCAAGACTGCTCGCCTGTTCCGGATAGAACCGAAGCAAATTGTCGGCGAACGACTGGAGTAGCGCATTGGCTTGCGCGTCGTTGCCGGCAACTGCGGCCGCTGGAACGGAAAGAATGGGCAGGGCGGTCGTCGCGACCAAACCGGCAAGCGCTTCGCGACGGGTCAGATGTGGGTGGTACAAGCGACGACTCCGGAGATTGCGGGAGCTTCGGTTCCATGCCAGCCATGCACCGTCAATTGCCTGACCGGCAGGTGGGTCGTACCAGTTCGACGATCGTAGGATTAGAGGAGTTCATGACCGAACGTGGGATTGCAGCCTCCGCGGGTGGTGGCATCGACCTGGCGGGGCAGCAGGCGGCGTATCGCACCAACGGCTACGTACTGCTCGAGCGGCTCTTTCCGCCGATCGTCCTGGGGATGTTTCGCGCCCGGCTTCAGGAGGATCTTGGGCTGATGCGCTCGCGGAACTTCGTCCGGGCCAACAGCTTGCTCACGAAGCCCGCGATCGAGGTCTATAGCCTCGAATATCCGCCGATGGCGACATTTTTGTGGGGCCTGACCCCTAGAATATCACAGGTCGCTGGCCGCGGCTTGGTTCCATCCTACGCCTACTTTCGAATCTACCAGCAGGGCGACGTTTGTCGGGTGCATTCCGACCGGCCGGCGTGTGAGCACAGTCTGTCGCTGACCGTCGAGCTTGGCGATAACATCCCATGGGCGCTGAGCTTCGAGAAGCGAGCGCTTGAACAGCCGCTCGCACAAATTGATCCCGACTTTGGCGCTGAGCCCTTTTCATCGCTGGCGATGGAAGCGGGAGACGGTGTTATGTACCGCGGAGTCAATCACCGCCACGGCAGGCTCGATCCCAATCCGAACCGTTGGTCGGCGCACATGTTCATGCACTGGGTCGATCCGGAAGGCCCCTACGCCGACCACGCATTCGACCGCGCAAACATTAAGGCGGCACGAGCGGCGCGGAGCGGCTAAGCCGGCGGAAGGACGTGCTCCGGCTCGACCTTGAGGCAATTGCCCTCGACGTCGACGATTCGTACCCGGTCGCCGATTTCGGCCGGACCGCCGCGCGCCGACCATTCGCCGTCACCGACGCGCACTCTGCCGCCGTTGGCATCGACGCGTTGGACGACAGTTACGATCTTACCGAACAGACGCCCCGCGCGATCGTTAAGCAGCGGGTCCGAGCTGTAGTCGTACTTGCTGGCATATGCCCGGCGGCCGCCTACCCGAACGATGATCAACGCCAGAATGGCGAACATCGCGAGCTGCAGGGCTACGCCGACCGGAAGTACGAGCGACAGCAATCCGGTGGCGACCGCTGCAGCGCCGATGAACATCAGGAAGAAGCCCGGCGCGATGACCTCGGCGATCAGCAGCACGATCCCGCCGATCAGCCACAACCAGACCAGATCGATGTGCGACAGGTTCATCCCTCGGTCTTCGGCACGGTCGGGTTAGCCCTTGGCGCCGGAGGCGCGGGAGGCCGCGGCATCGGCTTGCTGATCGCTTCTTTGGCCAGCTCCCCGATGCCGCCGAGCGTGCCGATCAGTTGCGTCGCCTCGACCGGGAAAAGGATGGTCTTGGCATTGGGGGAACGGGCAAATTCCGCGATCGCTTCGACATATTTTTGCGCGATGAAATAGTTGATGGCTTGACCGCTACCCGATTCGATCGCGTCGCTAACCGCCTTGGTCGCCGCGGCCTCGGCCTGCGCTGCGCGCTCACGCGCCTCGGCTTCACGGAAAGCGGCTTCCCGGCCGCCCTCCGCCGATAGGATGGCGGATTGCTTTTCGCCCTCGGCCTTGAGGATGGCCGATTGGCGCATGCCCTCCGCCTCGAGGATGACCGCCCGCTTTTCGCGTTCGGCCTTCATCTGCCGGGTCATCGCATTGACGATGTCCTGCGGTGGCCGGATGTCGCGCAGCTCGACGCGCGTGATCTTGACGCCCCACGACTCAGTCGCCTGATCGACGACGGACAGCAGCTTGGTGTTGATTTCGTCGCGTTTTGACAGTGTCTCGTCGAGGTCCAAAGACCCCATCACTGTGCGCAGGTTGGTCGTTGAAAGGGCCGTGATCGCACTATAGAGATCATAGACTTCGTAGGCGGCCTTGCCGGCGTCGAGAACCTGGAAGAAGACGACGCCGTCGACCGCGACCATCGCATTGTCCTTGGTGATGATCTCCTGGCCCGGGATCTCGAGGACCTGCTCCATCATGTTGATCCGTCGGCCGACGCGGTAGAAAAATGGCGTCACATAATTGAAGCCGGGTTCCGCGACCCGGACAAAGCGGCCGAAATGCTCGATCGTATATCGATAGCCTTGGCGGACGATCTTCACGCCCATCATCACGTAGAGCAGCGCAAGGACCGCGACTGCGGTCATGAAGGTCGTCAGCATCATCACTCTTTCCCGTCCTCACCTGTTCGGGGCATGATGCGACGGCCATGATGCAAGCGGAAGCGAAAAACGACAAAGGCGTCGACTTGTTCGCCGTTCGATCGGTGTTGTTCCTTCCGGCTTCCAAGCCGCGCGCGATCGCCAAGGCGCGCATCGCCGGCGCCGACCTTGTAATCCTCGACGTCGAGGACGCCGTGAAGGCCGAAGATAAGGCCACCGCCCGCGAAGCGGCGGTCGAGGCCAGCGGCAGCTCGTGGCCGATGCCGCTCGCGATCCGGATCAACGGGATCGGCACCGAGTGGCATTCGCTCGATCTCGATGCGGTCGCGCGTTCCAAGGCTCAGCTGGTTGTCGTTCCGCGAGCGATTTCTGCCCATCTTGTAGAAGACTTGGGCAAGGCGGTTGCCAAACCCGTGCTGGCGATGATCGAGACTGCCTCCGGGGTCTTGGCTGCCGCTGAGATCGCGCGCGTCTGCGCCGGACTGATCGTCGGAACGAACGATCTCCGCGCCGACCTCCGGCTGCCGCTCGATTCGACGCGTGAGCCGATCTCCGCGTCGCTTCAGCTGATCGTGCTTGCGGCGCGGGCCACAGGAGTGGCGGTGTTCGATGGCGTCTTCAACCGTCTCGATGACCCGGACGGTTTTCGGCGTGAAGCTAGTGAGGGTCGATCGCTCGGTTTCGACGGCAAGAGCCTCATCCATCCGAACCAGATCCCAGCCTGCCACCAAGCCTTTGCGCCCAGCGCTGCCGAAGTCGAGCGGGCGAAGGCCCTGGTCGACGCTTTTCGGGGCGGCGCCGAGCGCTTCGGCAATGAGATGATCGAACGCATGCATGTCGAGGCCGCGCTACGGGTATTGGAGCGGGCCGGCGGCTGAACCGAGACTTGGCGAATCGCAGCTGCTCTGCCATGGGCCGATATGGCCCGGCCCAACGACGCCTCCGACATTCGCCTTGGACTGACGTTCGACGACGTCCTGCTGCAACCCCTTGAGTCGAGCGTTCTTCCCAGTCAGGCCGACACGCGCACCTTTCTTACGCGCGAGATCCCGCTTCACATCCCGATCCTGTCGTCGGCAATGGATACGGTGACCGAGGCCGACATGGCCATCGCCTTGGCACAGCTGGGCGGGATCGGCGTGCTTCACCGCAATTTGAGCGTCGAGGAGCAGGCGACCGCCGTTCGCCAAGTCAAGCGCTTTGAAAGCGGAATGGTGGTCAATCCGATCACCATGACCCCGGAACAGACACTCGCTGAAGCGCTCGAGCTGATGAAGACGCACCGGATCAGCGGCATCCCGATCGTCGAGAGATCCGGCAAGCTCTGCGGCATCCTCACCAATCGCGACGTGCGCTTCGCCGAGAACGCGCGTCAGCCCGTGAGCGAGCTGATGACCAGGGACAATCTCGCGACTGTGCCGATCGGCACAAGCGAGGCCGAAGCCCGCAGGATCCTGCATCAGCGCCGGATCGAGAAGCTGCTGGTGGTCGATTCCCAGCACCATTGCGTCGGACTGATCACCGTCAAAGACATCGAGAAGTCGGTCGCGGCGCCCTTTGCGACCAAGGACGCCGAGGGTCGGCTTCGAGTCGCGGCGGCAACTACGGTCGGTGACGCCGGCTTCGCGCGGTCCGAAGCGCTGATCGACGCCGGCTGCGACTGCGTGGTGATCGACACCGCACACGGCCATAACCGCGATGTCGCCGCGGCGGTGGAGCGGGTAAAAGGGTTGTCCAATTCGGTCCAGGTGGTTGCTGGAAACGTCGCCACCGCAGAAGCCGCGAGAGCGCTGGTGGGGGCCGGGGCGGACGCGATCAAGGTTGGCATCGGGCCGGGCTCCATCTGCACCACGCGGATCGTCGCCGGTGTGGGGGTTCCACAGCTGACGGCGATCATGGACGCCACCGGTGCTGCCGATGATGTGCCGGTGATCGCCGATGGCGGCATTCGTACCAGCGGCGATATGGCGAAGGCGCTGGCCGCCGGCGCATCGACCATCATGGTCGGCTCGCTGCTGGCGGGGACTGAGGAGGCGCCGGGCGATATGTTCCTATACCAGGGGCGCAGCTACAAATCATACAGGGGTATGGGCTCGGTCGGCGCCATGGCCCGCGGCTCGGCTGATCGCTACTTCCAGCAGGACATCAAGGATCATCTGAAGCTGGTACCCGAGGGTATCGAGGGGCAGGTGCCGTACAAAGGTCCTGTTCGCGACATTATCCATCAGCTGGTCGGCGGCGTGAAGGCCGCGATGGGCTACACCGGCTCGACGACGATCCACGATCTCCAAAAGCGCGCCCGCTTCGTCCGGATCACGAATGCCGGCCTGTCGGAAAGCCACGTTCACGACGTGACAATCACCCGCGAGGCGCCCAATTATCCGTCCCGCTAGGCGATGACTCCGGCTGCGCGCCTGCAGGCCGCGATCGAGATCCTCGACGAGGTGATCATCTCGGCCCGAGACAACGGACCGCCCTCGGACGTGACCGTCACCCGCTATTTCAAGCAGCGCCGCTATGCCGGGTCGAAGGACCGCCGAGCGGTAAGGGAGTTGGCGTTTCGCGCCATCCGCCATTCAGGCGAGCGACCGTCGAGCGGGCGTGCTGCAGTGCTGGGCCTCGCAGTGGACGAACCGGCATTGCTCGACTTGTTCGGGGAACCGCGTGGTCCTGACCAGCTTCGCGAAGGGGAGGAGAGGCCATCGGCCTCGGCTGTACCGACCTGGCTTCAGGCGGAGCTTTCTCCACTTGTGGGCGAATCGGAGTGGCCGGACCTGCTAGAACGGGCGCCAGTCGATCTTCGGGTAAACGCTTCGCGTATCTCTCGTGACGAGCTTCTCTTTCGGTTCGAGAGAGCCTCCGCGACGCCGCTTAGCCCGTGGGGCATTCGTCTGGCGCCCGACAGCCGCGTCGACGACAGCTCTGCCTTCGCCGCCGGGTTGTTTGAGGTGCAGGATGAAGGCAGCCAGCTGATCGCGCTCGCCTGTTTGCCGGCCGATGGCGAGCGACTGTTGGATCTTTGCGGCGGCGCGGGGGGCAAGGCGCTGGCGCTAGCGGCTGCAGCGCCCGGTGCGCAGGTCCTCGCCACCGACACTAACCGCGCTCGCCTGTCGAAGCTCGCGCCTCGCGCCGAACGAGCGGGAGTGGCCATTGAGACCCGGCTGCTCAATCCGCCCCGCGAGTTGGAGGAGCTGAACGACTGGCGTCAATCCGCGGACCTGGTCCTGGTCGACGCGCCCTGCTCCGGAAGCGGCACCTGGCGGCGCAATCCGGAAGGGAGATGGAGGCTGACGCCGGAGCGGCTGGACCGCCTCGTCGAAGTTCAGCATCGCCTCCTCGACATTGCCGCCCAGCTGGTGCGACCGGGAGGAAGGCTGGTCTATGCCGTCTGCTCGCTTCTGTCCCGCGAAGGGGCAGGGCAGATCGAGCGCTTCCAGGCAAGTCATTCATCGTGGATTAGTGACGAGACGTCCATTCTTGGGGGGCGTCGCGACGGTAGCGGCCGGCTGCTCACTCCCGGCCACGACCGGACAGATGGCTTTTTCGTCGCGCGGCTTTTCCGGCCGTGCTAGTCGGCGACGGTTAGGTGGAGAGTTTGATGCAGTGCTTGCCTCGTCTGTTGCTTGTCGCATTCTCGGGTGTTGCCCTGGCGGCGCCGGTTACCGGCCAGAAGGCGGACGACCAGATATTTCCAAAGTCTGTCGAGCTTCAGCGCCAGGCGCGGGAATCGATCACAGCCGGCAAGCTGGAACAAGCCGAGGACCTGCTCGAGACGGCGCTTGCAATCGATCCGCGCAACCGAGGCGCGTTCGTCGACATCGCCCGCGTGGCCGAGAAACAGCATCTCTTTGGCAAGGCGATCCGGATGACGAACAAGGCGCTGCTCATGGAGCCGAACGACCCTGATGCTCTGGCGGTACAGGGGGTAGCGATGGTCGACATGGGCGCCGCCGCCCGGGCCCAGGCAAATCTCCAGAAGCTCCAGGCGATTTGCGGCGCCAAGTCCTGTCCCCAGGTCGCCCAGCTGATGGCCGCAATCAGCCGCGGACCCGCGGTAGCCGCGGCCAAGGTGCCGTCCTCGCCCAAATCCAATTAGCCGCTGAGCGCTCGAGCGAGCGATACCCACTCGCCGACGCTCAGCGTTTCGGCTCGCCGGGCCAGGTCAATGCGGAGCCTCTCCGCGGCTTCGAGCGCTCCGGACAGGCCTCTCAGGCTCGATCGGAGCATCTTGCGGCGCTGGCCGAAGGCCGCCTCGGTGAGACGCTCAATGGCTTCGGGTCGAACGCCGTCCGGCTGGTCTACCGGGACGATATGGATAACGGCCGACGTGACCTTGGGCGGGGGGACGAATACCGATCGGTTCACGGTCATGGCGATCCGCGGTCGCGCGCGCCACTGCGCCGCGACGGATAGCCGGCCATAGGCGGACGTTCCGGGCGCCGCGACGATCCGCTCGGCAACCTCTTTCTGGAACATCAAGGTGAGCGACCGCCACCAAGGCGGCCAATCCCCGCCGAGCCATTTGAGCAGGAGCGCTGTGCCGATATTGTAGGGGAGGTTGGCCACGACGTGGACGCCCTCACCGATAACCGAAGGTTCATCGATCCTGAGCGCATCTCCTTCGACGATCCGCAGGCGGTCGCCGAACACCTGTCTGAGCTCGGCCAGCGCAGGCAGGCAGCGACGATCCCGCTCGACTGCGGTGACGACGGCACCAGAGTCGAGCAGCGCGCGCGTGAGTCCGCCAGGGCCGGGCCCCACCTCATAAACCTTGCGGCCGTCGAGCGAACCGGGGATCGCCGCAACATGTGCCAGGAGCTGGCGGTCGAGGATGAAGTTCTGGCCAAGCGCCTTGCTCGCGCTAAGCCCATGGCGTGCGATGATGTCTCGCAATGGTTCAGTGGGCGCGCTCAAGCCGCGTCGGCGCGCTGCGCGGCGTTCTCGGCGGCCATTCGTATGGCGGCGGCCATCGGCCGGGGGTCGGCTCGATCCTGCCCGGCGATGTCGAACGCCGTACCGTGATCGGGCGCCGTTCGGACGATCGGCAAGCCTAGAGTGACGTTCACGGCATCTTCGAAATGGAGCGCCTTGATCGGGATCAACGCCTGGTCGTGATACATGCACAAGGCCGCGTCATAATGGGCACGGGCCGAGGCATGAAACATTGTGTCGGCGGGATAAGGACCAGTCACGAGCCAACCTTCCGCCGCGAGCGCCGCGATGGCCGGCCCAATGAGATCGATCTCCTCCCGACCAAGCTCGCCGCCCTCGCCGGAATGAGGATTGAGTCCAGAAACCGCAAGCCGCGGCTCGACAATGCCGAAATTGCGCTGCAGCCCCCGCAACACCGTCCGGCCGCGCGATTCGATCAAGGTGCTGCTGAGTTGCGAGGGCACAGCCGCAAGGGGCAGGTGGGTCGTCACAGGGACGGTGCGCAGCGTCGGTCCGGCAAGCATCATCGCGACATTGCCTGGCGCTATCCCGCAACGTTCGGCGACGAATTCCGTCTGGCCCGGATGCTGGAAACCGATGGCGTAGAGCTGCTCCTTGGCAATCGGACCAGTGACGACGGCCGCGGCGGAGCCCGACCGCGCGAGCCCGACAGCAATCTCCAGCGAATCGAGCGAGGCGTGAGCGCCGGCGATGCTTGGGTGGCCCGGAATATCCGCCTGAGGCGTGTTGATCTGGATCAGCGGCAAACCATAGTCGAATGCTGAGTCAGCCTGCCGCGGGTCGTCGATCAGCTCGATCGGACCGTCCCACACAGCGGCGATTGAGCGGGGATCGCCGATCGCAGCGAACAGCGGCAGGCTGAAAGCCTCGCGGCTGTCCCAGCACTTGGCGATCACCTCCGGCCCGATCCCCGCCGGATCGCCGATCGACACGGCGAGTGGAAATCGAAGAGCGCGCGTCATCGGTCGCGCTTACCCGAAATGACCGGTCAGCGGTATTCGATCACCGCATCGCGGCGAAGGTCGCGTAGATAACGCTGGGCGCGCGAGTTTACCCGCTCCTCATTGAGCTGGTTGTAAATGTCGTCATAGCTCGGTGCTGAGGCGTCGACCTCGTCGCGACCGCAGACGACGAGGACGCGCACTCCGTCTTCGAGCGAGCCGAACGGCTGGGTCGCCTGCCCGACCTGCATGGGCAGAAGCAGCCGCTGTACGGCCGGAGGGAGGTCGCGCATCTTCTGGTCGCTACTGACGACGTCGCCGTGGAAGTCCGCGGCAAGCTTGTCAGCGCCGCCGCAGCCGCCGATGTTGCGCGCGGCGTCGGCGAAGCGTTCCGCGAGTTGGTTGGCGGCTTCCTTGGTGATTCCCTTGGGAAAGGCGACCGACACCTGCTTGAGGTTCAGGATCGAATCGCGCGGATCGGGCGTAAGGATCTTGCGAGTGTCGAGCACGGCGATGATCGAATAGCCGCCAGGCACCTGGATGGGATTGCTAATCGCGCCATTCGGCATCTCTCGCAGCACTGTGGCCAGCGGGGTGGGAAGCTGCTCAGGCCGAACCCAGCCGAGGTCACCGCCGACCGCTGCAGTCGACGCTTCCGAATATTGCTTCGCATAGGCCGCGAAGGATGCGCCGCCGCGCAACTGGGTCAGGATCTTGTTGGCATTATCGAGGGTCTGGGCTTCCGTCGCCGGGCTCGCCGAGAGATAGATCTCGCCGACTCGATATTCCTCCGTACCCTTGGAGGCGTTGAGCTTGTCGAGTACCGCCTTCACCTCGTCGTCACCTACGGTGACCTCGATCTTTGCGTGCTGCAGCCGCTCCCAGGCAATCTCGCCTTCGATCTGGCGGCGCATTGACTTGATGTTGGAACCGCTGGCGGCGAGAAAAGCCTCGAGCTCGGCCGGCGTCTTCTTGGCGTTCTGAGCGACGCGCGCGACAGCGCGATCGATATCCGACGGCTTGATCTCGATCTTCTCCGCTTTGGCCGCCTGGATCTCGAGCGTCTCGTCGATCATGTTGCGAAGCACCTGTGCGCGCAGCTGGTCGATCTGGTCGGCCGGGATCGGGGCGCTCTGAGCGATTGCAAAGAAGGCAAGCCGTTGGTCGACGTCGGTCTGGGTGATGACATCGCCGTTGACGATTGCGTTGGCCTTGATAACCGACGGGATTGCCGTTCCGAAGACCTGCGGATTTTCCGGAAGGCGAAGGCCGCCCCCATTGCCCTGCGCCTGCTGCGGCCCCGGAAATCCGGGCTGCCGCGAGTTTTGCGCCAGAGCACCGCTCGCAATTCCCAGCACTGCGGCAGCGCCGACGATTAATGCGCGTATCCCGATACCTCGAAAAGCTGCTGCCACGTTCGAAATTTCCCTTAGTTTGCCGATGATTGCCATGCTTTCCGCCTGCTGAACACAGGCTTAGCGGCTAAGTCCTTTGAGTGCTATATGGAGGGTGAAGGTGCTGCCCTTGCGGAAGCTGCCGATCTGCTCATAGTCGCGACGCCAGGTTAGGCCAAGCTGCAAACAATCATCTTCATATTGAATGCCGACGCGGGTACGGACGGGCTGGAATCCGTCGGCGGTCGCGAGCGGATCCTCATTCTTGCCGGTGAGGTCAATGACGGTCGCTCCAAAGGCGGACCAGAAACGCCTGAAGGCGATGCGCGCTGCCAGCCGCAGCTCCTCCTCATCGCGCAAATCCTCGATCGACGGGTCGATGTTTCGGTTAAGTTTCAGATAGCCAACCTGCGCATAGGTTTGGGAAGTCCCGACCGTCAGGTCGATCTCATTCCGCCGGATTGCGAAGTTGTTCTTGTCGATCCGGTAGCGGTGGGTGATGTCGATGAAGCGGCCATATTGGATGCGGGTCCGTCCGACGATGTCAGAGACTCTGCCTTCGAGCCCGGTGCCGTCGGGAAAGATGTCGTTGAGGCGGCCGAATCGCATGCTTTGGCCGATGGTGCTTTCGATCGACAGGTTGTTGCGGTCGAGCGACCAGTCCAGACCGTAGGTGACCCGCGATGCGTCTTCCCACCGATCA
>Ga0157369_10002510_pt1 | contig 21969 bp, 22 predicted proteins | sample C25metaG_FD_113461 | JGI IMG/M metagenome (GOLD analysis project Ga0157369, IMG submission 113461) | Corn rhizosphere microbial communities from Kellogg Biological Station, Michigan, USA - C2-5 metaG | ecosystem: Host-associated > Plants > Roots > Rhizosphere > Soil | place: USA: Michigan...
GACCACGACGTCCGCATCCCGGATTGACAATGCGACCGAGCAGCGCGGGTCGCGAGCGACGTTGCGAGCCTTCTTGGTCGTGGCGCCGGTCTGGAACCAGAACGTCCCGTCCAGCCACAGTGCGCCGACCGGCGTCACGTGCGCGCAACCATCGTCGTTGATCGTGGTCAACCACGTCGTGCGCGCATTGTGCGCGTCGGGCGCGGGCGAGGTTCCGGCTTCGAGTTTTGCCAGGACAGCGCTCCACTCAACTGCCGGCAGCTCGTCCGCTGCACCGAGATTGATGGTCTCCATAGCGCCGGTCCTTTCCGAGTTTCAAATCCCCGATGAAGCTTCGTACGTCGATGAGACGTGTCGCGGCGGGGAAAATCATCGCCGCCGGCCGGACGTGAGCCGATCGGCTTCCGCCAGCAGGAGATCACCGAAGGGCTGGAGCCCGATGCGTCGGCTGAAGAGACCGGCCACGGCGCGGTGGATGGTGCCCCCTTCCCCAGATTGCGGTTGCGTCGACGTCGGTGCGGATCGCGAGCTGTTCGGCTCGTTCCCTCAGATCGTCTCCGTTGTCGGGGTTGCTGCGGGCGATGGTGCCGCAGTGCGTCGGCGCGTTTGGATCGGCATACTCGCTGGCATTGTCAGCGAGTCGCCAAGGGTGAGGACCAGTCCGGCGCCAATGACTCGACGGTCGCCGGGAGCTCGTCAGGCACATCGACCACCACAGCAGCGTGGGATAGCGGACTGGTCGTGGGAGAACTTCCCCATTCATGTGGGAGTCGCTGCTCTAGTTGGTGGGAGCGTCCTGCACCCACTGTGGGTCCCGTCCGTAGTCGTACAAGTACAGGAGGGGACACCATGACAGGCGTCGATATGGACGTGAACGTCGCGACGCATCGCCGACTTTGGCTGACGACCGGCTGGCTGACGATCGCGTTCGTCGTCCTCACGTTCGTCGGAATCATCCCGCAGAAGGCGGTGACGATGGGGGACAAGCAGGCCAGCGTCAGGGACGCCCTGGTCACTTCCTCGATGAGCAAGACCTTCGCCGGCTATTACGTCGAGTTCGTCGCCGGGCTGGTGTTTCTCGCCGCCATGCTGCTTCTGGCGCGGTTGCTCCGCGGCCGCGGTGAGACGACCGGCTGGCTCGCGTCGTGCATTTCGGCAGCTGCGATCGTGTATGTCGCGGTGAGCCTCGCCACCGGCGGCGCGGCGGGCGCGGCGGCGATCTACGACGGCCACCACGGCGCATCGCTGGCAACCGTCACGACGGTGAACGACATCCGCAACGTCGGCTACGCGATCAGCGGCGGGGTCGCCGGACTTCTCGTGCTGGCAGCGTCCGGCGCCGGCCTCACGACGCGTCTGCTGCCGCGGTGGTTGTCCTACGCCGGCTTTGTTGTCGGCGTCGTGCTCATCGCAGCCGTTCCGGCCGTCAAGGCCGGCGCGCCGCAGACCATGCTGTGGTTCCTCTGGCTGGTCGTGACCGGCGTCGTGTGCCTGCGCCGGGCGCGGGTCGCGCATACCCAACTGGGAGTGTCTGCTTCGCCGCTGACTGCCTGATTCGGCGGACGGCGCAGGCGGTATCAGGCGACGATGAGGGCAATGAACAGTCGACGTACGACGGCGCTGACGGCCGCGGGCATCGCCGCGGCCGTCAGCGCTTGCTGCGCGGGAGCCGCGGGCTCGCTGTGGGTAGCCGTTACCGACCACGAGTCGGCTGCGTCGGCCGCGCTCGTCGCCAGCTTCATGGTTGCGTTCGTCGTCGTAGGCGCGATCGTCGCAGCCGCACGCCCGCGCAACCGGGTGGGTTGGGTGATGCTCGCCGGAGCAGCACTGTCGGCGCTCGGCAATGCCGGTGCGAGCCTGGCGCACCATGGCATCGTCAGCGCGCCGGGCAGTGTCAGCGGGGTATCGGCTTATGCGGTTGCCGGCCAGTGCTGCCGCTCACTTGGCTGGTACTTGCTGACCCTCGGGGTTCCCGCAGTCTTCCCCGACGGGGTCCTGCACGCGGGCCGGCGGCGCTGGCTGGCGAAGGTCCTCGCCATCGTGCTGATCGCCTCGGTTGTCGGCCCGGTGACGGACGCGCAAGCCGACCTGACCGGTCTGGGTTCCTGGCGCAATCCCATCGCGCCGACCGGTGCCTTCCGGATCATCACCGACGTCGCTTTTCTCGCGCAGGCGCCGCTCGGGGTCGTCGCGCTGGGTGGTGTCGTCCTACAGCTGGTCGGTCTGTGGCGCCGAGGTGGCGCCTTGCTCCGCCAGCAACTGACCTTGTTCGTCGTGGCCGCGGCCGTGCCGATCGTGGCGACCCCGCTGGTGCTCGCGATCGGGACCAACCTCGGACCCTGGGTGTTCGGCGGCACCGCGTTGCCGCTCCCGATCGCGATCGGCTTCGCCGTGCTCGCGCGCGGCCTCTACGACCTGCGCACGGCCGCCAACCGCACTCTCGTGTGGGTCACGCTGTCCGCCGCCGTGGCCGGCATCTACGGGCTGATCATCGCCGGGGTCGGCAACCAGCTGCATGTGCGGCACGAAGCATGGTTGCCGTGGCTGGCGGCCGCGGTCGTCGCTGTGTCGTTCGCGCCGCTCCGCGACACCTTGCAGCGGGGCGTCAACCGTCTCACCTTCGGTCGGTGGGACGAGCCGTACGACGTGCTGGCCGCGCTCGGACAGCGGCTCGAGGCAACCGGCGAGGTCAGCCGACTGCTCGACCAAGTGGTCGTCGAACTGCAAGGACTCGGACTCGCGGATGTGGCGATCCGCGACATGCAGGGCACCCCGATCGCAGGCGTGGCGCGGTCGGATGCGGAGCGCGTTGACCTGCCGCTCCTTGCCTACGGGGAACCTGTCGGCACTTTGACTTACGCGCCGCAGACGCCACTGCGGGCGCGCGATCGCCAGTTGCTCGACGACCTGGCCGGGCACCTCGCGGGTGTCCTGCACGCCTACACGCTGACACTCGACCTGCAACGCGCGCGCGAGCGGCTCGTGCTCGCGCGTGAAGAGGAACGCCGGCGCCTGCGGCGCGACTTGCACGACGGGCTGGGCCCGTCGCTCGCGGGCCACGTGCTCCGGCTCGACCTCGTTGCGTCGAAGCTCGACTCACGATCTCCTGCGGCACCCGACGTTGCGGCGTTGCGGGACGACCTACGGACCACGATGTTGGAAGTGCGTCGTGTGGTCGAAGGGTTGCGGCCGCCCGCGCTCGACGAACTCGGGCTCACCGCCGCGATCAGCCAAGTCGCCCATCGACTGACCGCCGGCACTCCGACCCGCATCGACATGAGCGTTGACGATCTGCCGCCGCTGCCGGCCGCACTCGAAGTGGCCGCTTTCCGAATCGTTACCGAGGCAGTCAACAACGTGGTCCGTCACGCCGAGGCTGCTAGCTGTGTTGTGCGCATCGCCGCCAAGCACGGCATGTTGCGCCTCGAGGTGACTGATGACGGGCGAGGGCTCGACGGCGGCGCATCGAGCGGCCATGGGCTGCAAACAATGCGTGAACGTGCGGAAGAGCTTCGTGGTCGGCTGTCGGTAACCACAGACGGCGGCGCGAGCGTGGTCGCGGAGCTTCCGTTGCCGCCGGCTCCGCGCACCGCAGTGGCCGAGCCTGAATCGATGGCTATCTCGTGACGCGCGTGCTGATCGTCGACGACCATCCCGTGTTCCGAGACGGGCTGGCGGCACTGCTCGGATCACTGGCGGACGTCGAAGTGGTTGCCGTCGCCGCCGACGGGCCGGAAGCGCTCGACGCGGTCACCGCACACGATCTCGATGTCGTGCTCATGGATCTCAACCTGCTCACGACGTCAGGCGTCGACATCACTGCGCGCATCGCCGCACTGCCGGACCCGCCCGCAGTCCTCGTCGTGACGATGGTCGACGACGACGACACCGTCGTCGCCGCACTCCGGGCAGGTGCGCGCGGCTACGTGCTCAAAGGCGCAACCGGCGACGAGATCGCCGCCGCCGTGCGGACGGTCGCCTCGGGCGGGGCAGTTTTCGGCCCCGGCGTCGCCGTGCAGGTGCTGGCCGCGACGACCGCCGACGTGCGCGGCAAAGGCGCGTCGGACGACGGGCTCACGGATCGGGAGCGCGAAGTGCTCGCGCTCATCGCCGAGGGTGCGAGCAACCCGCAGATCGCCCGCAGCCTCGGCCTTTCTCTGAAGACTGTTCAGAACTACGTCTCGCGCATCCTCGACAAGCTCCAAGTCGCGGACCGCACCCAAGCTGCGCTGCGCACGCGTGACGCCCGGCGCTGATGCTCACGGCTTGGCCGCCGTCAGAGTCAACGGGTGGGAGCCGGTCTCGCCGAGGAAGCCACCGGATTGGCGCGCCCACAGCTCGGCGTACAGGCCGGCGTCATCGAGTAGTTGCCGATGCGTGCCCGTCTCGACGACGGCGCCCTGGTCGATGACGATGAGGCGGTCCATGCGCGCGACGGTGCTGAGGCGATGGGCGACGACGAGGGCAGTGCGTCCGGCCATGAGACGCCACAAGGCGTCCTGGATGAGTGCTTCGCTCTCGGAGTCCAACGCACTTGTGGCCTCGTCGAGAACGAGGATCGGCGCGTTGCGCAGGATCGCCCGCGCGAGCGCGATTCGCTGCCGCTGGCCACCCGAGAGCTTGACGCCGCGTTCGCCGACGAGCGTGTCGAGGCCGTCCGGGAGTGCCGTCACGAAATCCATGACGTGCGCCGCATCCGCGGCCTCGCGCACCTCGCGGTCGCTTGCGTCGGGCCGGCCAAAGGCGATGTTGTCCCGGAGTGACCGGTGGAACATGATCGGGTCTTGCGGCACATACGAGACAAGGCTCCGCAGATCGGCTTGGCGCAGACGGGAGACGTCCTGGCCGCCGACGAGGATGCGCCCCCCGTCGACATCCATGTGCCGCAGAAGCAGCTTCGTCATGCTCGTCTTGCCACCACCAGAACGGCCGACCAGTCCGACGCGTTCGCCGTCCGCGACCTCGACGTCGAGTCCTCGGAACAGCGGTGCCGCGCCGGGATAGGTGAACCACACGTCGTCGAATCGCACCGAGGCGTCGCGTGGCGACAGCGGTTCTGCCGGGTCGGGGTCAACAACGGTCGGCGGGTCCAGCAGCAAGGCGGTGAACTGCGCCGCGTCGGTTAGCGCGGTCTCGAAGTGCCGGTAGGTGCGGTTGAACTCGAAGAGAACTCGGGTCGCCTGCAGGTAATAGCTGAAAGCGACGATGATCGTCTCGACGTTGCGGATGTCGGTGAGGCTGATGACGACCAGGAGCCCCAGCGTGTTGGTCGCGATCGAGATGGACGCGACGAGCGTGTCGATGTGCAGGTTGCCGTAGTCCCAGGAGCGGATTGCCAGCCGCCGCTGGTTCGCGACCCGCCTCCGGTGCTCGACGGACTCGCGGTCCTCTGCGGCGAACGAGCGGACCGCCTCGATGTTGCCGAGAGTGTCCGCGACATTTCCGGATACGCGGGCCCACGCGGCCTCACGCTCGTCGACCAACCGCTGCCGTCGCTGCACGAGCGGCATCACGACACCACCGGTCATCACGATCAGACCGAGCAGTACGGCGACCAGCCAACCGCTGTAGCGCCAAAGCACGACACAGGCAAAGAGCAACGGCACGAGATTGGCGACGACCGAGAAGGCAAGCGTGTCGACGAACTCCTCGTAGCGCGCGGCGAAGCTCACCAGTCGCTTGGTCAAGGAGCCGGCGAAGTTGTCGTGGAAGAACGCTGCATCTTTTGCCAGCAACTGGTCCATGCCGAGCACGTACAGGTCCTCGATGCCATAGCCGTCCGTACGGTTGATGCAGTGCATGCCGATCCGCCACAAGAGCTCACCAACCGCCATCGACACAGCGAAGATGCCGATGTAACCGATGAGACGAGAAAACGCCGAGCCGTGCGGACTTCTGACCAGGGTGTCGGCGAGCCGCGCGACGACCAGCGGCGGCACGTAGAGCAGGGCGATGTTGCCGACCGCAGGGAGCAGCAGTGCGGGGATCGCCACCCGCTTCTGGCGGGCCATCTCGCCGAAATAAAGCCGCACGGCAAGGCGGAGCGCAGCCGGTCGATCTGCCGCCTCGATTCGCTCGAATGTCGCGGCAGTCGTCACGTGCCCTGATTCTGCCGAAATCGGAACGCTGCGTCACCGGAGTTTCCGGCCTCCGAGGCTGACCCTCGCCCCCTCGGTAGATTGCGTGCGGTGTTCGCCGACGTTGACGGAGGGGACATGGCGCTGCGGTGGTACTCGCTGGTCGTGGACTGTCATGACGTGAAGAAGCAAGCCGGGTTCTGGGCGGACGTCATGGACTGGAAGATCGTTTACGCGGCTGACGACGAGCACGTCATCGTGCCTTCGTGGGTCGACGAGGGCACGGTGCGCGAGCTGCCCTGGGAGCGGATCGGTCCCGGGATGGTGTTCGTGCCGGTGCCGGAAAACAAGACGCTGAAGAACCGGCTTCACATCGATCTCGCACCGCGTGTCAGCCAAGACCGTGACGCTGAGATCGCACGGCTCGAGCGCCTCGGTGCGACCCGCGTCGACGTCGGACAGTCGGACCAGGTCTCGTGGACCGTGCTTGCCGACCCCGAAGGCAACGAGTTCTGCGTGCTCAGTTCGCGCGAGATGTAGCACCTCCGCCAATCTATTGACATAGATACTGCCAATACTTAGGTTTCAGCGATGAGCCGCGCGAGTTTCGGGCTGCTGATGTTCCCGGTGCCAGGACTTGCCGCCGCAATGGGACAGATGGTCGAAAGCGCTGGGTGGGACGCCGTCCATTTCGCCGACACGCAGAACCTCGCGGCCGACGTCTACGTCTCGCTCGCACAGGCCGCTGCTGCAACCGAACGCATCACGCTCGCGACCGGCGTGACCAACCCGGTGACGCGCCACGCAGTGGTGACGGCGACGGCGATCGCCTCCATCCAAGTCGCCTCCGGTGGTCGCGCCGTGCTCGGCATCGGCCGAGGCGACTCATCGCTCGGTGTGCTCGGTCGGCCGCCGGCCAAGGTCGCCGACTTCGAACGCTACGTCGTGGCCGTCCACGACCTTCTGCAAGGCCGGCCGACAGAAATCGACGGCCACATCACGACCAACGAGTGGATAGCGACCTCACAACAGCCGCCCGTGCCGCTCGACGTAGCGGCTACCGGTCCGCAGGTCACGACGATTGCCGCGCGCCACGCCGAGCGCGTGACCTTCGCGGTCGGCGCGGATGTGGAGCGGCTTCGACAGGCGGTCGACCTGGCTCGCCGCGAACGCGCGGCTGCGGGTCACGACCCGGACACGCTTCGCGTCGGCGCATACGTCAATGTCGCCGCACACCCGGACGCCGCGGTCGCTCGCGAGATCGTTCGCGGCGGGACGGCGACGTTCGCGCACTTCTCCGGCATGTCCGCAGCGCCGACGCGAGCCGAAGGGGCCGACGCAAGCGTCTACGCCTCGATCGGCGATCAGTACGACGTGAGAGAGCACGCCAGCAGCTCAGCAGGCCACGCCCAGACGATGCCGCAAGAGTTCGTCGACCGGTTCGCGGTCGCCGGTCCCGCAGAGGAGTGTGTGCGTCGGCTGTCAGAGCTCGTCGACGTAGGACTCGACCACCTTGTACTCGTCCCGGGTTCTCGGGACGCGGAGCGAGCTGAACTGCTCGCGAGCCTGGACCGACTCGCCCACGAGGTCCTGCCGAAGCTGCGGTGACGGAGATACCACGTTGCAACCAGGCAGGCTGTTCGTGACCATCGGCTTGCCCGGTGCGGGCAAGACAACGCGAGCCAAGCAGCTGGCGGCTGAGCACGATGCCATTCGCCTTACCCCCGACGAGTGGATGATTCCGCTCTTCAACCACAACGACGCCGACGGGAAGCGCGATGTCCTCGAGGGTCGACTGGTTTGGCTCGCGACGATTGCCCTTCAGCGCGGGGTCAACGTCGTACTCGACTTCGGCGTCTGGGCCCGGGACGAGCGATCAGCGCTGAAGCACCTCGCCGCAAAGGTGGGAGCGCGATGCGAGCTCGTCTACCTGCCGATCGACCACGACGAACAGCTGCGACGAGTCGCCGGCCGCACAGCGGCCGTGCCGGATACGACATTCGTCATGACCGAGGACGAGCTCGTGCGATGGCGCCGTCAGTTCCAGGAGCCTGATGAGCGCGAATTGCGCGACCCGGACCCGGGGCCGGTGCCCGCAGGCTTCACCTCGTGGGATGAGTGGACTGCTGACCGCTGGCCGACGTCGCTGAATCCTTGACCTTGGAGTGCACTCCAAGGTTCACCGTTCAAACATGGACAGCGCCGGGGCATGATGCGGGTCACCGCGCTTGCGCGTGCGGCCGGGGTGAAGTCGGACACGATCCGTTTCTACGAGCGGATCGACTGCAGTTCATCCAGGGTGCGCAGCGGCTCGGCCTGCGCCTCGCGGACATATTCCGGCGGACGACTGCCCAGAACCCACGCCCGGAACCTGGCGACCCCGAAAGGAGGTGTCGATCTGATGTGTTGCTGCTGCGGTAAGCCGTGCGAAGCGCAGTGAGCTGAGGTTGCCACGTTGGGGGCTCAACGCGAATGACGTCTTGGTCTGCCGTTGTCGTCGACCGGAAGGCGATGCCATCAGTGTGCGTGCACATGGACGCCGGCCACCGCCCGGCTTTGGCCCTCGTCTGGTCACCAACCAGCGTTGGGCGGCCCGTAGGTCAGGCACAGTCCTAGCGCGGTCGCGAGCAGGAAGATGCCAATGAGCACCATTGCCATCGCTCGCATCCACGTCGGCCGGCGTCCGGCCATCGTGGGCGGCATGTAAAGCGTCGGCAGCAGAGAGTCGCCGCGCAGTCTCAGCCAGTTCGGATCGACGACGGCATCTGGATCGGGCAGGGGCACGTCAGAGAAGGCGACGTCCGGACTCATGCTGGTCACGACTTTGAGTATGCGCCTCGCCGTTACGTCGCCGGCGGTTGCGTGCGACCAGCGAGCCGATCACCCAGAGCACGAGAACCGCCACGGTGACTTGCGTGGCGTGATGATCGATCGTCGTCACGGCGTGTACGGCGCTGCGCCCGACCGCCCAGCCGAGACCGACCAACAACGCCACCCATAGCAGCGTCCCGAGCGCGTCCCCGAGCACGAACGTCCAAAGCGACATCTCGCTGGTGCCGCAGGCCAGGTAGACCAGCGCGTTCGGGATCGGGAGGTAGTAGGCGACCGCGAGGGCCCAGACGCCGCGCCGCCGCACGATCGATTCCGCGCGAGTGATTGCCGCGGCAGCCCGCGGCCGACGACGGGTGTAGAGCTCGGCAAGCCGCGCACCCCATCGCCGGCCGGCCCACCAGACGAATAGGTCGTAGAGGGCGATGCCGCAGAGCGGAGCGGCCACGACCAACGGAAGTGAGAGTTCGCCGACGCGCGCAAACGCCCCGGCTGTCACTATCGCAACGAGCGAACCCGCGAGCGCTTCGAGCAACACCACGTGATGGCGCAGCAGTGTCGGCGTCAGCGCCGCCAGCACGTACGAAGCCACGATCCCCGCGATCAGTCCGGCACCGCAGAGGACGTCGGCCGGCGCGACGCGGCGCCGACGTTGCGGCGGCGCGAGCATCGCGGAGTCGGGCTCGGACAAGGTGCGCCCACGCTAGCGGCCGCGTACCCGACTCGCCCGGAGGCGCAGCGGATCCGGCGCCCGGTGCCGTTCGCCTGCGTTGACCGGCGGAGCGGCCTAACGTGGGTGGGGTCATGACGGGGGAAGTTGACGTAAGACTGCTCGGTCCCGTTGACGTGCTGAGCGGGGGCCGGTCGGTCCCGCTCGGCGGCCCGCGGCAGCGCCGGTTGCTGTCCCTGCTGGCCAGCGACAACGGTCGTGTCGTGTCGATCGACCGCATCGTCGACGAGTTGTGGACGGGTGACCCGCCGCCCAGTGCGGAGGCGACGCTTCGCACCTACGTGTCGCGGCTCCGCCGGGTTATCGGGGTGGACGCAGTTGTCGCGAGAAGCCGCGGTTACTCACTGGAGGTCGAGCCCGAGTGCATCGACGCGCGCAGGTTCGAGCGACTGCTCGCGGAAGGCCGATGCTCGCTCGAGCAAGGCGCTGCGGGCGCCGCTGCGGACCGGTTGACCGCGGCACTCGACTTGTGGCGGGGTCCGGCGTACGGCGACGTCGGCGACACCGGATCGCTTGCAGTCGAAGCCCGACGATTGGAGGAGCTGCGGCTGGAATGCGTGGAGCAGCGCGTCGCTGCCTCACTGGTTCTCGGTCGTCACGAACACGTTGTGTCCGAACTGCAGTCACTGGTGCGCGAGCATCCGTGGCGCGAGCGACTTTGGCGGCACCTGATCGTCGCGCTCTACCGAAGCGGTCGGCAGGCGGATGCGCTGGCGGCTTATCAGGAAGCGCGCGAGCGGCTGGAGAGCGAGCTGGGCCTCGACCCTGGTGAGGAGCTGCAACAGCTGGAACGCGACGTGTTGCGCCATGAGGTGGCGACGGTCGTCACGCCGAAGGCACGACACAACGTGCCGGCCATGACGACACGGCTGATCGGCCGCGACAGCGAGGTCGGGGAGATTCAAGAGTTGCTGCGCGAGCACCGGCTCGTGGTCCTCACCGGGCTCGGCGGATCGGGAAAGACGCGCCTCGCGGTCGAGATTGCTCATCGTCAGGTGGCCTCGTGGACGCACGGAGTCTGGCTCGTCGACCTTGCGGCCCTCTCCGACCCTCGGCTTGTGCCGTCGGCGGTCGCTGGCGTGCTGTCGGTCGGCGACACGTCGCGAGCACCGCTCGAGTCGCTTGTCGAGCACCTGCGCGGGCTCGAGCTCCTCGTGGTGCTCGACAATTGCGAGCATCTCGTCGACGCGTGCGCCGAGGTCACAACCGCGCTGCTGCACGAGTGTGCGCACGTCCGCGTGCTCGCAACGAGCAGGGTGCCGCTCGGGGTGTACGGCGAGCTCGACTACGCCCTCGACCCGCTCGCGGCGCCGGAGCCGGATGCGGGCATGACAGCGCTGCGCGAGTCTCCTGCCGTGCAGCTGTTCTGCGAGCGCGCAGTCGCGGTGCGCCGCGATGTCCTTCGTGACGACAACGCCCTTGGCGTCGCTGCCGCGATCTGCCGCGACCTCGACGGGCTGCCGCTTGCGATCGAGCTCGCAGCGGCGCGCGCCAAGGCATTGCCGCTGCACGAGGTGTCGACGCGTCTCGATGATCGGTTCCGTTTTCTGCGCGCCTGGCAACGCGTCACCGATCCGCGTCACGCGACGCTGCAGACGACGATGGACTGGAGCTACAGGTTGCTCGGCGACGAGGAACAGACGCTGCTTCGTCGCCTCGCCGCGTTCAGCGGTGGCGCGCAACTCGATGCTGTGGTCAAAGTCTGCGGCGAGGACGACGACGAGCGCGTCGTGGAGCTTCTCGAACGGCTCGTCGACGCATCGATGCTCCAGGTCGAGACCGGCACGGCGGTCCGCTACCGGATGCTCGAGACGGTGCGGCAATACGCCGCGACGAAACTGGCCGAAGACCCCCAAGAGGCGGTCACCCGTCGCAGACATGCCGAGCATTTCCTTGGCGTCGCATTGCAGGCGAACCTGTCGATCGAATCGCTCGGTAAAGGACCACAGCGACCAGATCTCGTCGTCGCCGAGCAGCACAACTTGCGTGCGGCGCTCGACTGGTGCGCCACCGCCGACGTCGAGCTCGCGCTGCGCATCATGGTCGCGCTGGAGAACTTCTGGGTGACACACGCGCTCGCAGAATGGGCCCGACGCTACGACGACCTGTTGCCCCGGGCTGTCGGTCTTGATACGCGGCTCCGCGCGCGGGCCGAACTCGATCGTGGCGCTGCTGCCGATATCGTCGAGGACTTCGATCGTGCGCGCGAGAGCTATGCACGCAGCCGCGCCCTGTTTGCAGAATGCGGTGACGACGACGGCGTCGCGTCCGCCGAGTTCCGGCTTGGCCTGGTCACGTATCTGCGTGACCATGACGTCGAACAGACGCGCGCGATGTGGGAGCAGTGCCTTGCGACATGGCAGCGCGTCGGCAACGAGGTCGGTGTCATCCAAGCGCTGGGCAACCTCGGTGGCATCGCGTGGGAAAACGGCGACCGCGATCGCGGTCGGGCGCTGGTCGAGGAGACGACCGAGCGCGCCCGGGCAATCGGTTGGTGGTGGTGGGTGGGACTCAACCGCATCGGCCTTGCCGAAGATGCCCTCGACGCCGGCGAACCCGATGAAGCCGAGCGACAGGCGCGCGACGCACTGCAGGCAGCGATCCGGGCCGCCAACCGGCAGACGATTCTGTACGCCGTCGCTGTCCTCGCCAGAGCAGCCGCGATGCGCGGCGACCCGGATCGTGCCGCCGATCTCTGGTCAGCGGTGGAACCGCTGGAGGACTCGCCGGGGCGGTTCGGCCGTTTCGACCGAGAGGCCTATCGCGCCGCCATCCCGTCGCGACCCGGACGCGCGCCGCTTGCACTCGACGAAGCGGTCGCGCTCGCGCTGAACTGAAGGCCCGGCCCCGCCCGACGTACAAGGTTGCAACGTTCTTGCAACGCCCCTCCACCAATGTGCGCGCTGTGCAGGACGCACAGAAGTGCACCGACATCAGCCCGGCGAGCAACTTGCTCGCGGAGGCGCTCACCCGGCATGACGCAACGGCGGCCGCTGGCCTCTACGCCGAGAACGGCCGTCTGCTGACGACGGGTGAGCACCTGGTCGGCCGCGATCAGATCGAGGCCTACTGGCGCGCCGGCATCGCGCTTGGGCTCACCGGCGTCGTCCTGGCGCCGACCGAGACGCGCGCCGGCCATCGGGTTGCCGTCGAGGCCGGCCGCTACGAGCTGACGCTCTCCGGAATGCCCGGCCGGCCGACAGCTGTCGAGCGTGGCACCTATCTCGTCCTGCATCGCCGCGATGCCGACGGCTCGTGGCGGCGAGTGATCGACCTGTTCGACGTTGACCCGGCAGAGGTGCCGGGTCCCGAGGTCCTGGAGGGGACATGATCCGAGTCCAAACCGCAGTCGGTGCGCTGATAGCAACCGGCGCTGCATTGGTGACGACGGCCGGCGTCGCAAGCGCTGATGGCGCGCCCGAGCCGTCCGCCGCCTACCCCGGCGGCGCAGTGGTTGCCAGCGCCAACGGCTACGAGGCCGTCGTCCGAGTGGCATACACCTGCACGACCGACGTGACAACCGGCAACCATCTGTTCGTCGCCGTCAAGCAGGGACCGGGCGTGTCGCCGGAGAACCGCAGCAGCGGCTCGGACACGACGGCATTCCTCAGCACCAACTGGGCGCCTGACACCGGCGGCAACGCGCTCGTCTGCGACGGCGAGCGACACGTGCAGCAAATCGTCGTGAAGCCGCAGCCGGGAACGAACTACGGCCCGCTCACCAATGGACCGGCGCTCGTGCAGATCTGTGTCTTCGACAACATCACCGGATCCAACGGCGAAGTGCCCATCGGCGGATTTGCCAGCTCCTACACGATGGAGCGCGTCGTCGTCAGCCACGCGCCCGGCGTCTGAGCACATCGACCTCGCAACCGGTGGCAAAGCGGTTCACTGATTCCGTGGACACCACCTTCAGCGCGGAGATATTCGAGTGGCGGGGCCCGGCGCCCTTCTTCTGGCTCTCGTTGCCGGCCGACGTCTGCGACTACGTCCACGACGAGGCCGAAGAAGCAACCTACGGCTGGGGAGCGATCCCGGTCGCAGCGCGAATCGGCCAGACCGAGTGGGAGACCTCGCTGTTGCCCCGCCACGGCGGATATGTGATGCCCATAAAGAAGGACGTTCGGGGTCGGGAACGAATCGGCGCCGGCGACACGGTCCGGGTCGAGATGAGCGTCGCCCCACGCGGTGGTCGGGCCGCCAACGGGAGCGGACGGGCGGGGTAACAAAAGCAGCGCGATTCCTCCGAAAGCGGTCGCGTGATATCGCGCCGCGACAATTTTGGCATTCGGCTGACTGCAGCCCTTGGCGGTTCTACTGTCCGGGCTACATACGGCCCTGACGGGGAGGTTCCGATGTCGCTCAATGAGTCAGCGGTAGCGCAGTTCGTGCAGTCGTTCTCGGGGGTGGTCTTCCGCCCGAGCGACGACGGATTCGATCCAGCCCGCGCGGCGGCGATATGGAACGGCGACATCGACCGGCAGCCCGCGCTGCTGGTGCAGCCGGCGACGGCGGACGAGGTCGCCGCCGTGCTGCGGTTCGCCCGCGACAACGATGCCGCGGTCACGGTGCGCGGCGGAGGGCATGGCTTCTCCGGAAAGCTCGTCGCCGACGGCGCGATCATGATCGATCTGTCGCGGATGAATTCTGTCCGCGTGGACGCGGCCGCCCGCCAGGCTCATGTGGGCGGCGGCGCCAGCTGGGCGCTCGTCGACGCCGCGACGGCCGAGCATGGCTTGGCAGTCGTCGGAGGCACCGTGAGCCACACCGGCGTCGCGGGTCTCACCCTGAGTGGCGGAATGGGCTGGCTCACCCGGTCGCAGGGGCTGTCGTGCGACAACCTGCTGGCCGCGACTCTCGTCACCGCCGACGGGAGAACGGTTACCGCGTCCGCCGGTGAGCACCCGGAGCTTTTCTGGGGATTGCGTGGCGCAGGCGCCAACTTCGGCGTCGTCACCGAACTGGTCTTCGCGCTGCACGAAGTCAACCCCATGGCCAACCTGGGCATGTTCTTCTGGAGCGCACCGAACGGCGCGACGCCGCTGCGCTTTGCCCGCGACTACGTGCGCGAGCTTCCCGACGGAATGTCTGCACTCGTCGTCGGGATGTCGGCGCCGCCGGCGCCTTTCGTGCCCGAGGAATGGCAGGGCGCGACTGGCTTCTCCGTCGTCGTGGTCAGCTGGGGTGACCCGTCGGACCACGCCATCGCGATCAAGCCGCTACAAGACCTGAACCCGCAGTTCGAGCTGGTGACACCGATCCCATATGTCGCGCTGCAGCAGATGCTCGACGACACCGCGCCGTGGGGCGTGCGTGGCTACGACAAGGGCATCTACCTCGACGAGTTGACCGATGAGGTCATCGACATCCTCGTCGACATCTTCCCCCGCAAGAAGGCGCCGCTCTCGTTCATGCCGATGTTCCCCCTCGGCGGAGCGTTCTGCGACGTCGCCGAGGACGCCACGGCCTTCGGCGGCGGCCGCCACAACCAGTGGTCGCTGGCGATCGCAGCGCTGGCCTTCGACGACGAGTCGTTCGCGGCGGACAAGGCTTGGGCGCGGACGCTGTGGACCGCGCTGCGTGCGCACGCCTCTGGTGACGGGACCTACGTCAACTTCAGCTCGGACCGAGACGAGGCCCGGCTGCGGGCGTCGTACGGCGAGAAGAAATACCAGCGTCTCGCCGACCTGAAGCAGCAGTGGGACCCCGACAACGTCTTCTGCAACAACGCGAACATCCCACCGAGCGGTGCAGTCGTGCCCGCGCCTCGCAGCGCCGAGCAGACGAGCCGGGAGCCTGCCTGAGTGCTACTCGGCGAGGAGCTGCTCGATCGTCCCGAGCAGCTCAGCTGACTCCGGCTCTGCCAGCGGGCTGAAACGGTGCACCGGCTCGCCGCGGCGGTTGACGAGGAACTTCTCGAAGTTCCATCGGATGTCGCCGCTGTGACCGGAGTCGTCGGCGAGTGCGGTCAGGCTCGTGTAGAGGGGGTGCTGATCGTCGCCGTTGACGTCGGTCTTCTCGAACAGCGGGAAGGTCACGCCGTAGGTCGTGCTGCAGAACGTCTGAATGTCGGATGGGGAGCCGGGCTCCTGCTGGCCGAACTGGTTGCAGGGGAACCCCAGGACGGAGAACCCGCGTGTGGCGAACTTCTCGTGAACGCGTTCCAAAGCGGCGTACTGCGGTGTCAGTCCGCAATTGGACGCGACGTTGACGACGAGCAAGACGCTGCCCTCGTAGTCCCGGAGTGTTGCGGGGGCTCCGTCGAGGGCACGGACGGGCACGTCGTAGATCGTCATGGAGGAGACGTTAGTCGCCTGCCTCGACCCGATCCAGGCAGGTCCGCCCAAGGCAATCACCGGCCGGCCTGACGGTGCCGATACGTTGCGCTGGTGTCCATCACGACAACCGCCCGGACCGTGTCCGGCTGGAACGTCCTGGAGGTCGCCGGCGCGCTCGACATGGATGGCGCTCCGCAACTTCGGCTCGCGCTTCTTGACCTGATCGACGGTGACTCACCGCTCGTGATCGTCGACGTCGAAGCTGTGGACTTCATCGACTCGGTCGGGCTCGGGGCGCTCGTCAGCGCCCTCAAACGCACTCGCACCGCCGGCGGTGAACTTCGCCTCGTGGGAGTGAAGTCCCATATGGAACGGGTGCTCCGCGTCACAGGACTTCACCGCGTGTTCGGCGTCCACGACAGCATCGATGCGGCGGTTCACGCGCCGCTCTCGCCTCCAGACCAAGGCTGACTGCAACCGTGACCAGCCGGGCATCGCCCGTTCGGGTGGCCCGGGCGCCTGCCTCGGTCCGGACGTCGACGCTCGCTGCCATCGATGCGGCGGGACCGGCACTGCGTCGAGACGACGCTGATCACCGACGCGGATCGACCAGCCATGGATGCCGGCTAACCGAGGTCCGTCGCCGGCGACGACTATTCCGCCGAATCGCCAGGTTTCGACCGAGCTCTCGCGGGCTATGTCCGTTTTGCGTCCGGCCGGGCTGGGCCGGTCGGACGCATCAATCTCTGTCGGGGTACATCGAGCCTGTGCGATCCAAGAGCGCGGCTGTTCCACCGGACCGGGAGGGCCGTCGCCCGGTCCTCGCGCGGACCCGGGTGGCAGTCGCCGCAGGTGCGGGTCTGGTCGTCGGCTTCGCTCTCGCGTGGACGCCGGCCACCGACGCCGCGCCACTGTTGGGCTGGATTGCAGCGGCCGTCGTGTTCGGTGTTTGGACCTGGTGGGACATCTGGCCGCAGGACGCTGACGAAACCGCGGCGGACGTTTCCTTGGAGGACCCCAGCCGCCTTGTCGCAGACCTGGCCTGCCTGATCGCTGCAGTGGCGAGCCTCGTCGCGGTCGGTGTCGTGTTGGTGCAGGCCGGCAACGCATCCGGGACGACCAAGCTGCTCGAGATAGCGCTAGCGATCGTCTCCGTCGCTGCGTCGTGGCTGCTGGTCCACACCGTGTTCACCCTCCGGTACGCGCGGCACTACTACGCGCAGCATCCCGAGAGCGTCGACTTCAACCAGCCGGCGCCGCCGCGTTACAGCGACTTCGCCTATCTCGCTTTCACGATCGGCATGACTTTTCAGGTGTCCGACACCGATCTGAAGACCAACGACATTCGTCGGCTCGCGCTTCGGCACATGCTGCTGTCGTATTTGATGGGCGCGGTCTTCGTCGCGATCACGATCAACCTGGTGGCCGGTCTGACGAAATAGCTACGCGAGTTCCTCAGGTTGCGGGCACGAGCTCTGCTGCCAGCATCTTCTGGCCCGCTTCGTATCCACGTTCGATGAGCTCGCTGGTGCGCGAGAAGTCGCGGAGCTCGTGATGTCCCAGATCGATTCGCGGCATCGGGATGATCGGGCGCGGGCTCGCCTGCGGGAACTCGAGCTTTGCCAACCGATACCTGCTGATCGCGAAGCTCATCAGGAGGACATCCAGAGCGTTCATCCGGGCGTCGCGTCGACCGAGCGATCCGCCGGTGACATCGATGACCCAGATGCGCTGCGCGTCCAGCTCGATGGCTCGCTGCACCGGCACCGGACACGTGACACCGCCGTCCACGTGCAGACTGTCGCCGAGTGGCACGGGTGGGAGCAGGGCGGGCAGGCTGGCGCTCGCGACGAGGACCTGTTGCGGGTCGCCGCTGGTCCACCAGACCGGATGGCCCGTGACCAAGTCAGTGGTGACGATGTGGACTGGGACGGCAAGCTCGGCAAGGTCTTCGACAGGCACCAGCTTGGAGACGAGGTCGTGCAGTCCGTCGGCCTCGTAGAGATGCATGTCCCGGCGTACGACGTGTCCGACAACGGAGCGGCGGCTCGACGGGAAGACATCGTTGCGGTCGAGGCCGAGCCACAGCGCGCGCAGCTCCTTGACGCGATCGAGCGAGGGTTCGACCGCCATGAACGCCGCGTTGAGCGCACCGACCGAGCAGCCGACGAAAACATCCGGGCGAACACCGGCCTCGAGCAGTGCTTGAAGCGCGCCGACCTGGATCGCGCCGAGACTTCCACCGCCGGACAGCACGACCGCGTTGGCATGCGGTCCGTGCAGGGCCTCGACCGGCCGCCAATGCCGACGCAAGCTCGCGAGCACCGTCACGGTCGCCTCCGCCCGGGGAACAACTGGTCAAACAGTAGGGCGAAATCCGTGCGCGCAACAGATCTTGAATAACTATTGCTGGACCAGGGTTTCCAGGAGTTGCTCGACGCTGTCGGCGACCGCTGCCGGGTCCATCAGCATGTGCAGGTGCTCGGCGCCGGCGATGGTCGCGACGGTCAGCCCGAGGGTCCTGGCGCGCTCTCGTTCGGGGGCGTAGACGTCACCAAAGGACAGGTACGCCGATGGCACGTCTTCCCAGCCCGTGCCATCGACGTCGTCTTTGAAGTAGTCGATCGGCAGGCATCGCATCTCGGCTGTGCAGCGGCGCTCGGACTCCGAGGTAGGGAAGAGGCGGCCGATGCCGTCGCTCCACCATTGGTTCCACGGGGCGAGCATCTCGTCGCCGCTGAGGTGTTGGGAGAGGAACTCCAGCGACGACGGAGGCGACATCGGGTGCCTACCCCGCTCTGGCAGGCGTGCGTCGACGTAGACGACCGCCTGCACCTTCCGGCTTCTCGCGACAGCCGGCGCCAGGAGACCGGCATTGCTGTGCGGCACGAGAATCCAGTCGTCGGATGGCGCGAGCGCGTCGATGAAGGTAGCGATCACGGCGGCCGCGGACGACGGCGCCGGTCCGGTGTGAGCCGCCACGATGGCGTCCCACCCGCGCCGCGCCAGCTCCTCGCGCACGGGCTCCCACGATGCCGGTCCCAGCAATGGGCTCACGAGCAGCGCTACCCGAGGTGCCATCGCGCGACGTTATCCGGCGCTCGGCAGGCCCAGCGCCGGCAAAGCCTCCGCGACGCCGGACAGAACGATGTCCGTGCGTCGGCGGACTTCCCATCGTTCCCTCGGCAAGCGCCAGCGGCGCAGCTCCGCAGCCTGGCCTCGTCGGGTTGCCCAGGTCAGGCCGTTGTCCTCGTAGCCGAGCGAACGCGACACAGCATTGGAGGCGTCGTTGTCGAGGAATGCGTCGCTCGACGCTTCCCGCGCGCCGAACCCCTCGAACGCTAGATGCAGCACCGCTGCTCGCATCTCTTTCCCGAGCCCGCGACCTCGAGCCGACGGCGCGAGCCAGGAGAAGGTCGCGACGCCACCGAAGCTCGGGAAGGCCTCGGCGACCAGGTCCTGCATGCCGACCGGCCTTCCTTCCACTTCCACGACGAAGTTGATCCGCCACCAGTCGGGCTCGACCCGAGCACGTGCCGCCCAGATGGCGCGCATCCAGCGCCACTCACGGGACGGGCTGCTGTCATACAGGGACATGGGGTCGTCGAATGGCGCCTCGCCGTCGCCCACGACGCCGTCGCGAATGATCGGGATCAGTCCTTCGAGCAGCTCGTCCGTGGCGCCGCGCAGCCGCAGGACTGGCGTCGTGACCTCGATCTGCAGCGGAGGATAAGGGAGCACCACGGTCCGAGCGTAGAGCCGGCGTTCTGTCATAGTCGTGCACGCCGGCACTGAGATGAGGACAACCGACGTGGCATCAGCAGATGAGATCCCCGTTGCCCACACACCGACCGGTGGTTACGGCGACGCCTTCCCCGCGCCGGTGCTCGCCGGATGCACTGAGCCGCTCGTCGAGGGCGCTCCTGATCTGCGCGGTCACTGGAAAGTGGTCGAGGTGGAGGTCGACGGCGTGAAGGATCCGAATCACCCGGTGCTCGGTCACGAGCAGCGCATCGAGCAATGTGGCAACCGCCTTGTCGTGACGGCCGCAGGAATCATCCACGACATGCGTTGCGACGGCACCGAGGCCAACGGCGTGCATGACGTGGCCGAGTTCGACAAGGCGACACCGATCACGGTGGTCGCGTCGTACGAGAACGGGGTGCACGTGCTTCGACCCGTCGGGATCCCGATCGAAGTGACCCGGCAGCGCGACGGGGACGAGATGGTCTGGCAATACCTCGGCTTCACCGCCAGGCTTACCGCGGTCTAGCGCTGGAACAGACGCAGCGGAATCGAGTCGGCCATCACCTTGAGGCCGAGCGGGTTGGGGTGCGTCTGGTCACCGGCCGTGTAGGCCGGGCTCCATGTCTCCGGCGCGAGCGGGTTCTCGACAACTTCGCCGAAGGGCACGACGCCGTCGAACGATGACCGGTGAGCGGCAATCCATTGGTCCACTTGATTCCTCGTGCCGGCGAGGGTCGCATAGTCCACGTGCTGGTTGCTGACCTTGCCCGCGGTCGGCGTCAACGTTGAGATGAGCATCCTGATGCCGCGCTGGTGTGCCGCGACGAGGATCCGCTGGTAGGCGGTCTCGATCGTTGCCGCGCTCATGCCCTTTCCGATGTCGTTGACGCCCTCGAACAGGATCAACGTCGACACGCTCGGCTCGTTGAAGACATCCCACTGCATGCGCTGGTCGCCGGCCTGTCCAACCGTGGCGTCGTCCACGTCTTTGGAGACGAGGTTGCCGCCGATCCCGGCATTGACCACGCTGAAGTGCTGACCGCCGGGCAGAGCGGCAAGCCGGTCGTTGAGCAGGTCGGGCCAGCGCGTGTTGCCCTCGGGGACGCTCGCGACACCGTCGGTGATGGAGTCGCCGAGCGCGACCACGGTGCTGACGCTCGTCGGTGCCATCACGTCGACGCCGGTCAGGAAGGTCCAGGAGTTGACCGGTCTGCGGAAGGAGCTGCCCGACGCGTCTGCGGAGTGATCACCGTCGCCGGCCAGTGTCTGCCAGCTGAGGCCCCATGCGTTCTGGTGGTACGTCGTCGTCGCGTACGTGCCCGGCGCATAGAAGCTGACCGCAAGCCACGCCTGCCCGCGCAACCGCAACGGAACCGGGGCGCTCAGCTCGTCCCTGCCGGGCGCAATCGTGATCGCGTTGCCCTCGGCGAAGCGCACGTGTCGAAGCGTGTTGGCGGCAAGGTCGGGCAGCACCGGCGTCACCGGGAGCGCGACGGTGACGTCGCGCAAGGTCAGCGGCGCCGCGCCGTAGCGATTCGAGAAGCGAAGCCGCAGCGAGGCGCCACCGATGCTCGTGTGCACATACAGGCGGTAGCTCTGGTCTGCGCTCGCCGGACCGCCCGAAGCGGGCGAACCCTCCCAGGCGCCCACCCAGTGCGTCGCCAGCCGATGATGCGGCGCGGCCTCCGCGACGGCGGGGGCCGAAACGGCGACGAGCAGCACACTCGCGAGCAGGCCGCGGCGCAGTGCGGAGACGGGCTGGGCACGCGTCACGCCGGTCGCATACCCAAATGGGCGCCTTTTACGTTGCGCGGCTCGCGATCACGTTCTTCAGGCGGATGACGACCGGGACGTCGGGGCCGGCCGGCGGGTTCAGCTCGAGGAGCACGCCATCCGGCGTGCCGCCGGCAAGGACGTCGCCACCGTCGAGACGCTCAGCTGACGAAGTCGAGGCCCACGACACTTCCGGCAGCGTCACGTCGTCGAGCTTGCCGTCGGCAGCCGCTCGTCGGACAAAGGCGTAGACGTCACGGTCCCGAGCCGTGAAGCGCACCTCTGCCTCCGCGCCGGACCGCCCGCCCGGCGTGACCCAGGGCCGCGTCCCGTAGAGCGCCTCGCCGGCGGTCGAGGTGAACTCGGCGAGCCAACCCAGCCGCTCGAGCTGAAGATCGGGGATCTGCGCGTCCTCGCCACGTGGACCGACGTTGATGAGCAGGTTGCCGTTCTTCGATGCGATGTCACACACCATCCACAGCAGGTCGCGCCGGCTCAGGAAGTCGGCCTCGGTGGACGCCCGGTTGTAGCCGAA